>ERZ791889.415-NODE-415-length-21793-cov-17.865351_pt1 | contig 21793 bp, 22 predicted proteins | sample MGYA00510156_ERZ791889 | MGnify/ENA primary metagenome ERZ791889 (study PRJEB30046, sample SAMN00792108) | human gut metagenome | study: EMG produced TPA metagenomics assembly of the A metagenome-wide association study of gut microbiota in type 2...
CCACGACCCCCTGCTCCCAAAGCAGGTGCGCTAACCGGACTGCGCTACACCCCGCTACGTTTTTAATAGGGTTTCTTTTCAAAAGCGATGCAAAGGTAGGAAGATTTTTTTAAATAGCAATACCTTTTGCAATTTTTTTATTGATTATTTTATAAAAAGCTAGAATTCAGGTGTTTGTAAAATGCAACATGAGCATAAGTGAACAGTCGAGCCGCTTTAGTCAATCTGAAAGCGGCTCGACTGAAAATATCATTGTGAATTATAAAAGACCCAATGCCTTGAATGACTTCACGAGTTTTTCAACTGCACTGTCAATCTGCTCTTTTGTATGTGTAGCCATCAAAGCAACACGTACCAGAGTGTCTTGAGGAGCACATGCAGGAGGAATAACAGGGTTGATAAACACACCTTCATCGAAAGCCAGCTTAGTTACCATGAATGTCTTTTCTGTGTCGCGTACATACAACGGAATGATAGGAGATTCAGTAGCGCCGATTTCAAATCCGGCTTCACGGAAGCGGGCCAAAGCATAATTGGTTACATCCCACAAAGCCTCCAGTCTTTCCGGTTCGTTCTGGATGATATGGAGGGCTTCCAATGCAGATGCAGTGGCAGCCGGCGTGTTGGATGCACTGAAAATATAGGTACGGGCATTGTGGCGCAACCAGTTGATGATAGAAGAATCAGCTGCGATAAATCCACCGATTGAAGCTAATGACTTGCTAAATGTACCCATAATCAAGTCTACTTCATGAGTAAGACCGAAATGGTCACATACACCGCGGCCTTGCTTACCGAATACTCCCAAACCATGAGCTTCGTCCACCATGATAGTAGCGTTGTATTTATGCTTCAAGCGTACAATTTCGGGCAAGTTTGCCAAATCACCTTCCATCGAGAATACACCGTCAACGATGATCAGTTTTACAGAATCCGGATTGCACTTCTGAAGTTGCTTTTCCAAATCTGCCATATCGTTGTGCTTGTATTTCAGCTGCTGAGAGAAAGAAAGACGGCGACCGTCTACGATAGAGGCATGGTCACGGTCATCGCAAATAATGTAGTCATTGCGGTCTGTCAACGCCGGAATCACACCGGAGTTTACAGTGAAACCTGTAGAGAAGCAGAGAGCTTCATCCTTGCCGACAAATGCTGCCAATTCTTTTTCAAGCTGAACATGCAAATCGAGCGTTCCGTTTAAGAAACGGGAGCCTGCGCATCCTGAACCATATTTACGCATAGCTTGAATACCTGCTTCAATCACTCTTTCGTCTCCTGGAAGGCCGGTGTATGCATTTGAACCAAACATCAGAACTCTATGTCCGCCCATTTCTACTTCTGTGCCCTGCTTTCCTTCAATTTCGCGGAAATAGGGGTAAACACCCTTTGCCATAAACTGTTGTGGCAAATCGTACTTCGCTAACTTATCTTGTAATAATCCCATGAATTATAATTTATTATACTCATTTTCAGATCGTTCGCTGACGATCAAACATCTTTTTATCTTAACCAGTGTTTAAAACAGGGGGCAAAGATAGTACTTTTTGTTTTCATTTCTTCTTTTTCTTTGAAAAAAGTTAGCTTTTTAGCGATTAGAAACCTCTTAAGGGCTAAAATTAAAGATAATTATATTACTTTTGCCGTCTACAATCGACAGAAATAGCATGAACGAAAGGATGAAAAGTATAAAATTCATAGTCAATCCCATCTCAGGGACGCAGAGTAAGGAATTGATTCTGAACTTGCTGGATAAGAAAATAAACAAGACGAGATATTCTTGGGAGGTGATGTATACGGAAAGAGCCGGTCATGCAGTTGAAATAGCCGCTCAAGCAGCAGCCGAAAAAACGGATATTGTGGTAGCTATCGGCGGAGATGGAACAATCAATGAAGTGGCTCGTTCGCTGGTTCACACGGACACTGCGCTGGGTATCATCCCGTGCGGATCCGGCAACGGACTGGCCCGTCACTTGCATATTCCGATGGAGCCTAAAAAAGCGCTGGAAGTGCTCGATGAGGGACACATAGACATTATTGATTATGGAAAAATCAACGGAACTGATTTTTTCTGCACCTGCGGGGTGGGATTTGATGCGTTCGTGAGCCTGAAATTTGCGAATGCAGGCAAAAGAGGACTGTTGACGTACTTGGAAAAGACGCTGCAGGAAAGTTTGAAGTATCAGCCTGAAACCTACGAACTGGAAACGGAAAACGGAATCAGCAAGTACAAGGCTTTCCTTATTGCTTGCGGAAATGCGTCACAGTATGGTAACAATGCCTATATTGCACCTCAAGCCACACTGACTGACGGACTGCTGGACGTTACGATCCTCGAACCGTTTACTGTGCTGGATGTTCCCTCGCTCGCCTTTCAGTTGTTCAACAAGACGATCGATCATAACAGCCGCATAAAAACGTTCCGATGCAAAAAGTTGTGTATCCGGCGCAATACGCCCGGGGTTGTTCATTTTGACGGTGACCCGATGGAAACAGATGCCAATGTGAACATTGAAATTGTGCAAAAAGGATTGCGGGTGGTGGTGCCCAAAATAGTCAGCCATAGCGAAGTGGTAAAAGACACGAACGTAAATGTGCTTCAACGGGCCCATGAATATATGAACGGCATTAAACTGATGAATGAGGCTATTATAGACAACATTGCAGATAAAAACAAGAAAATATTGAAAAAGCTGACCAAAAAAGGCTGATAAAATTAGAGTTAACTTACTCACGAATTACAAATTATTGCGTATTTTTGCATCGTTTTGTTTTTTCAAACCAAATAACGCAAAAGATAATTGTTTTAAATATAAAAAAGATATGTTCAGAACACACACATGTGGAGAACTGAGAATCTCTGATGTAAATAAGCAAGTTACGCTGTCAGGATGGGTACAGCGGAGTCGCAAAATGGGAGGTATGACTTTTGTTGACCTTCGCGACCGTTACGGAATAACCCAGCTAGTTTTCAACGAAGAAATCAATGCTGAACTTTGTGAACGTGCCAACAAACTGGGACGTGAATTTGTCATTCAAATTACAGGAACAGTAAACGAGCGTTTCAGCAAAAATGCCCATATTCCTACCGGAGACATTGAAATCATTGTTTCCGAACTGAATGTGCTGAATACTGCGATTACACCTCCTTTTACTATTGAAGACAATACGGACGGAGGAGATGATATCCGTATGAAATACCGTTATCTTGATTTGCGCCGTAATGCAGTGCGCTCTAATCTGGAATTGCGTCATAAAATGACCATCGAGGTGCGCAAATACCTGGATACACTTGGATTTATCGAAGTGGAAACACCGGTGTTGATCGGTTCTACTCCGGAAGGTGCCCGCGACTTTGTCGTTCCTTCCCGTATGAATCCGGGACAGTTTTACGCTTTGCCGCAATCACCGCAGACATTGAAACAGCTTCTGATGGTTTCCGGTTTTGACCGTTATTTCCAGATTGCAAAGTGTTTCCGCGACGAAGATTTGCGTGCCGACCGTCAGCCGGAGTTTACTCAGATTGACTGCGAAATGAGTTTTGTAGAGCAAGAGGATGTGATTACAACCTTTGAAGGTATGGCAAAACATCTATTCAAAACACTGCGCGGTGTGGAACTGACTGAACCTTTCATGCGTATGCCTTGGGCGGATGCTATGAAGTATTACGGTAGCGATAAGCCCGACTTGCGCTTCGGTATGAAGTTTGTAGAATTGATGGATATCATGAAGGGACACGGCTTCTCTGTTTTCGATAATGCGGCTTATATCGGTGGTATCTGCGCAGAAGGTGCAGCTAAATATACCCGCAAACAACTGGATGCATTGACCGACTTCGTCAAGAAGCCGCAGATTGGCGCCAAGGGTATGGTTTATGCCCGCGTGGAAGCCGACGGAACTGTCAAATCAAGCGTAGACAAATTCTATACACAAGAAGTACTGCAGCAGATGAAAGAAGCATTTGGTGCACAGCCGGGTGATCTGATTCTGATTCTTTCGGGTGATGACGCCATGAAGACTCGTAAACAGCTTTGCGAACTTCGTCTGGAAATGGGTAACCAGTTGGGCTTGCGCGACAAGAATCAGTTTGCTTGTCTTTGGGTAGTGGACTTCCCGATGTTTGAATGGAGTGAAGAAGAAGGCCGTCTGATGGCTATGCACCATCCGTTTACTCATCCGAAGGAAGAAGATATTCCTTTGCTGGATACAGACCCGGCCGCTGTCCGTGCAGATGCCTATGACATGGTTGTCAACGGTGTTGAAGTAGGGGGTGGTTCTATTCGTATTCATGATGCCAAACTGCAGGCTAAGATGTTTGAAATTTTAGGATTTACTCCTGAAAAGGCAGAAGCTCAGTTTGGATTCTTGATGAATGCCTTTAAATATGGTGCACCTCCTCATGGCGGTCTGGCATACGGACTTGATCGTTGGGTATCATTGTTTGCAGGTCTGGATTCAATCCGTGACTGTATCGCATTCCCGAAAAACAATTCAGGACGGGATGTCATGCTGGATGCCCCATCAGTTATCGACCAGTCTCAGTTGGATGAATTGAATTTGATCGTTGATCTCAAAGACAAAGAGTGAAAGAACGGGTTCGTATATTCCGCTTTATAATTATAGGTACGATGAATGCCCTTATCATGGCATTCGTCGTATGGTTTATGATGAAACAATTGTCCTCGTATGAAAACGGTTACATCATAGCCAATATTGCGGCTTATTTGATAGCCCAAATACATAATTTTATTTGGTGTAAATACTGGATATTTCCCAATAAAGAGAAAAAAAACACCCTTTGGAAGCAGATGCTGCTGTTTGCCTCTGCTTTCGGAATGGCTTATACGGCCCAATTCCTTTTCCTGATTCTTTTGGTGGAAGGATGGGACGTCAACGAATATTTGGCACAGTTTCTAGGATTGTTTATCTATGGTGGTGCCAACTTTCTCTTAAATAAAAAGGTGACCTTTCAATAAGGTCACCTTTTTATTATTATGCTTTTTCTTGCTAATTATACTGTGTCAATTAATTGCAGTCATCAATAAAAGCTTAATCGATGAATCTTTTGGTCAATCCATCGTACTCATCTATGCGGCGGTCGCGCAAGAAAGGCCACCAGCGGCGCACATTCTCAGAGCGTTCCATATCGATTTCTACAACCATATTTTCAGGACGATCATTGCTTGCCTGTGCCAAGAACTCTCCTTGAGGACCAGCAACAAAGCTATTTCCCCAGAACAGGATGCCGTTGGTTTGTCCAGACGGATCAGGTTCATGGCCCACCCGGTTTACTGAAATGACAGGCAATCCGTTGGCCACAGCATGTGCCCGCTGAGAGATAATCCAGGCATTCAGCTGGCGGGCTTTTTCATCATCCGTATCTGTGCTTTCCCAGCCGATGGCCGTGGGATAAATCAAGAGTTCAGCCCCCTTCAGAGCCATCAAGCGGGCTGCTTCCGGATACCACTGATCCCAACATACCAAAACTCCCAGCTTACCTATCGAAGTCTGGATGGGTTCAAAACCGATATCTCCAGGGGTGAAATAAAACTTCTCATAATATGCCGGATCATCAGGGATATGCATCTTCCGGTATTTACCGGCAATGCTACCGTCACGGTCGAACACAACAGCGGTGTTGTGATACAGTCCCGGAGCCCGTTTTTCAAAAAGAGAAGTAACTAGAACCACCTTATTGGCAGCTGCCAGTTCTGAATAAAACCCGGTAGAAGGGCCGGGGATAGGTTCAGCCAGGTCAAACAGATTGGTGTTTTCTGTCTGGCAAAAATAGAGTGAATTATGTAATTCCTGCAATACAATCAGCTGTGCGCCATGTGCAGCACAGGCTTCTATACTCTTGGCGAGGTTCATCAAGTTGACACGGATATCTGCCGTGTTGGCCTGTTGAATAAGTCCGACTTTTATTTTTCTCATAACAAATAAGTTTTTTATTAGCGATTATTTAAGAACTCCAAGCGGATACTGCATCGTTACGCAATGGAGTGAGCCATGCTGTTTAATCAGAGCCTGGCAGTCTATACCGATGATTTGGTGCTGTGGAAAGGCATCCTGTAACACCGCAGCTGCATCTGCATCGTTCTTCGGCTGGTTATATGTAGGATAAAGAATAACCTCATCCATAATCAAGAAATTGGCATACGTAGCTGGCAGGCGTTCGCCGTCTACGATGACTTTATCAGCCATCGGCAAGGCCAGCAGCCGGTAGGGCTGTCCGCCCAATGTGCGGAAAGTTTTCAGCTGTTCCTCCATCGCATGCAACGCTTCGTAGTGCTCGTCCGCTTCATCTGTACATTTCACGTAGGCAATGGTGTTGTCCGGACACAGACGTGCCAGTGTGTCCACATGACTGTCGGTATCATCACCGGCCAGATAGCCATGATCCAGCCAAAGTACCTGCTGCAGATGGAATGTACGCTTAAGATACTCTTCAATTTCCGCTTTATTCAGCTTCGGGTTGCGCTGGGGAGAAAGCAAACATTCAGAAGTGGTCAGAAGCGTGCCCATACCGTCGCTTTCAATAGAACCGCCTTCCAGCACAAAATCCAGACAATCTACATATTCACCATTCAGCGCTTTACCCTTCAGGGCCTTGCGGGTCACTTGATTGTCGAGTTCAGCCGCAAATTTCTGTCCCCAGCCGTTGAAGGTGAAGTCAAGCAACTGAGGCTTGGTTCCATCCAGCATAGTGATGGCACCATGGTCACGCGCCCATGTATCATTGGTCTCACACGTAAAGAAGCGCACATTGGCCATATTTACCACACCGGCAATCTGTTTCTTCACCTCTTCCGGTTCGGGCGTTACAATCAGCAGCAATTCCCGTTTGGCTATTTCGCGGGCGATATTCACAAAACACTCCTGCACGTCCTGCAGCATATAGGCCCAGTCTGTATCAGCATGCGGCCAGGTCAGTTGCACGCCGCTTTGCGCATACCACTCAGCCGGCAAAAACGGAGCTCTCATTTCTACTTGTGTAGTCATATTTTTATTGAAGTTTAATTGCAAATCTTTTTCCGAACCACCAGGGTTAGGTTTCTCTACCAAAATTCCCATTACTCACCTCCTGTTCTTTATGCTTGTTTTACTTGCTTCGGTTTGCGGTCGAAAAACGGGTTCTTTGAAGAAGCGCTGACCGGCAAAGCCAATACTTTCGTACAGTCCTTCAGCCAATTCAATCGCTGTGCTGCCAACCCTGCAGAAAACATCACACGCGTATCTACCCGTAAGTCGGCAGCTGTGGCACAGGCAGAGCCTACGGCAATGCCCAAATCGATGCTGTTCAAGCCGCAAGGAACCCCTTCGACGCGTTCCGCACACGAAGGAAACCCGCAATAGCCACAGTTCAGTCCTTGAGCCTGTTCGCGCGTACCTATTAATATTACACATTCAGCCTGAAGAATATTGTCGGCATCGCGCAAGAAAAACTTCATACCGTGTTCTTCTACCATAGCTATCATCTTATCCGACAACTGTTTAATTTCATCATCAGTAATCAAAGCTATTTCAACAATATCGATCCCTTTTCCTTTGGGAGCGGTGCGTGCTGCCGTCATAATCTGACGTGCCACCTGTAAAATATGCTCATGACGAGCGTCTCTTTCGTTCAATATCATTTTTTCTTTAATTAATTGCTTTGGCAAAGATAACGTTTTTCAAGAAAATAGTACCTTTGCCAAAAGAAAGAATTCAAAACATCATGCTACATATCCATAACGTCGCTATTGCTTTTGGCTCAGAACGGCTCTTTTCCGGTTTTAATTTATTACTGGAAAGGGGAGAGACGGCCTGTATTGTGGGGCAGTCGGGGTGTGGTAAAACCTCATTGCTGAATGCCATCATGGGATTCGTTCCGCTGGAGGAAGGCAGCATTGATGTGGGAGGTATCCGCCTGGGGGTATCTACTGTTGATGCCGTGAGACGGCAAATAGCATGGATTCCGCAAGAACTGGCTTTGCCTTTTGAATGGGTGAAAGAGATGGTCAGCCTGCCTTTTGAACTAAAAGTGAACCGGACTGTTCCTTTTTCGGAAGAACGGCTGTTTGCTTGTTTTGACGAATTGGGGCTGGAACATGATTTGTATTACAAAAGGGTGAATGAGGTTTCGGGCGGCCAACGGCAGCGGATTATGCTTTCGGTAGCCGCTATGCTCAACAAACCCTTGATTATTATTGATGAACCGACTTCTGCACTGGATGCCGGAACAGCAGACAAAGTGCTTTCTTTCTTCCGCCGGCAAGCCGAAAAGGGAGCAGCTGTTCTGGCTGTTTCCCATGACCGGGACTTTGCAGCGGGGTGTCATTATGTTATTGAATTATAAAAACGCATCAGTGGGAACCATAGACATATCATATTATCATCTGGCTATCGGCTTGTTGCTTCTTGTCATTCCGTTTTTCTACCTGTGGAAATTTAAAACGGGTTTGCTGAAGCCTGCCGTCATCGGCACCATTCGCATGATTGTTCAGTTGTCGCTCATCGGCATTTACTTGAAGTATCTTTTTTTATGGAACAGTCCTTGGATTAATCTTATATGGGTGCTGATCATGATTCTGGTAGCAGGACAAACTGCCCTGGTGCGCACCGGGTTGAAAAGGAGTATCCTGCTGATTCCAGTAACGGTAGGGTTTCTGTGCAGTGTCATGCTGGTAGGACTTTATTTCATCGGAGTAGTCTTGCAGTTGGACAACCTGTTTAGTGCCCAATATTTTATTCCTATTTTTGGAATTTTAATGGGAAATATGCTCTCCAGTAATGTCATCGCCCTGAATGCCTACTACAGCGGACTGAAACGCGAACAGCAGCTGTACAGGTATCTGTTGGGCAACGGGGCTACGTGGCAAGAAGCACAAGCTCCCTTTATCCGTCAGGCTATCATCAAATCCTTTAGTCCGCTGATTGCCAACATCTCCATTATGGGGCTGGTGGCTTTTCCGGGAACTATGATCGGCCAGATTTTAGGAGGAAGCACTCCGAATGTCGCCATAAAATATCAGATGATGATTATGGTTATTACGTTTACGGCTTCTATGCTATCGCTTATGATAACAATATCTCTGGCGTCTCGCCGATCCTTCGATGCGTATGGCAAACTGCTGGAAATAGAAAAAGGTAAAAAATGAACGATGAAGATACCCTATTGAGTTTAGTGGCTGGTGTGAAGATACCGGGCTTTTTTGTTACGACAGAAATCGCCGCTGCCGGAAATGTCATGCCGCTACATATCGAGCAGTTTCTTCATACAAAACATGCCTCTATCCTCCAGGGAGCCAGCGGCCGAAAGTTTGTGTATAAAGAAGGAGGGTGGCGGCTGGTGTTTACATTCTTTCCCACAGATAGAGTTGTAGACGAACGATATGCACTGAAAAATAAGGTACAGTTCCATCGCGGACTCCAAAAAGAGCCAAAACAAGCAAAAGAATAGAAAAATCGATGTGAAAGGCTGAAAAAACAAGCAAAAAGAATGAATTATTTCTATATATTTCTTATATTTGCACCCAAATTCTCTGCGAGATAATGAAAATTAAGGAAATAGTTAGTGCCCTTGATCGATTCGCGCCTCTGCCTTTGCAAGATGGTTTTGATAATGCCGGTCTGCAAATTGGATTAACAGAAGCGGAAGCAACAGGGGCTTTGTTGTGTCTTGACGTTACTGAAGCTGTGTTGGATGAAGCGATTGCGTTAGGGTGCAACCTCGTCATATCCCATCATCCACTGATATTTAAAGGCTATAAATCCATTACAGGCAAAGATTATGTGGAGCGTTGCATTCTGAAAGCTATCCGCAACGATATGGTTCTTTATGCAGCTCATACCAATCTTGATAATGCCAAAGGGGGAGTGAACTATAAAATAGCCGAAAAAATAGGATTAAAGCATCTTCAGGTGCTCGAACCCAAAAGAAACAGTCTGCTTAAACTGGTCACTTTCGTTCCTACCGAACAAGCGGAAAGAGTGCGGAAGGCACTTTTTGCTGCCGGATGCGGCAATATAGGAGGCTATGATTCCTGCAGTTATAATCTGAAAGGAGAGGGAACTTTCCGGGCTGGAGAGAATACTCATCCTTTCTGCGGAAGCATTGGGGAACTCCACCGGGAAGAGGAAGTGAGAATTGAAACCATTCTTCCTTCTTATAAAAAGGGAGAAGTGGTGCGTGCTTTACTATCTGCCCATCCGTATGAAGAACCGGCATTTGATCTGTATCCGCTGGAAAACGAATGGACTCAGGCAGGTGCAGGCATTGTAGGTGAATTGGAAACTCCTGAAACCGGGCTGGAATTCTTGAAGCGCATCAAAAAGATTTTCGAAGTGGAATGTGTAAAACACAACAGACTGACCGGAAGGGAAATACAAAAGGTGGCCTTGTGCGGGGGTGCCGGTGCTTTTCTGATTCCTCAGGCCATCCGCTCAGGAGCAGACATTTTCATCACTGGTGAAATCAAGTATCACGATTATTTCGGTCATGAAGATGAAATTCTCCTGGCAGAAATAGGGCACTACGAAAGCGAACAGTATACAAAAGAAATTTTTTATTCAATAATACGGGATTTATTTCCTAATTTTGCGCTCCATTTGAGTAAAATAAATACGAATCCCATAAAATATTTATAAAAGCATGGCTAAAGAAGTAAAAAAAGACCCAAATGAGTTGACGGTTGAACAGAAGTTGAAGACGTTGTTCCAGCTGCAAACGATGTTGTCTAAAATCGATGAAATTAAGATTTTAAGAGGTGAACTTCCTTTGGAGGTACAGGATCTTGAAGATGAAATTGCCGGATTGAGCACTCGTATTGAAAAGATTAAAGCTGAAATTGGTGAACTGAAATCTTCTATCTCAAACAAAAGAGTGGAAATCGAGAAAGCAAAAGCTTCTGTAGAAAAATATAAATCTCAGCAGGACAATGTTCGCAACAACCGCGAATACGATTTCTTGACTAAGGAGATTGAATTCCAAAGCTTGGAAATCGAGTTGTGCGAAAAGAGAATCAAGGAATTTACTGCAGACAAGGACAATAAGGAAAATGAAGTAGTAAAGAACGAACAGATTCTTGCAGAAAGACAGAAGGACTTGGAACAGAAGAAGAATGAGCTGGATGAAATCATTTCTGAAACGAAGCAAGAAGAAGAAAAACTGAGAGATAAAGCGAAAGACCTGGAAACTAAGATTGAACCGCGTCTGCTGCAGTCTTTCAAACGTATCCGTAAGAACTCTCGTAACGGTTTGGGTATTGTGTATGTACAGCGTGATGCTTGCGGTGGTTGCTTCAACAAAATTCCGCCTCAAAGACAGTTGGATATCCGTTCTCGCAAGAAAGTCATTGTTTGCGAATACTGTGGCCGTATCATGATCGACCCGGAATTGGCTGGTGTTCAGATTGAGCATAAAGTAGAAGAAGCTCCGACAGCTTCTACAAAAAGAGCTATCAGAAGAAAAAGTGCTGAATAATCAATAAGTGCAAAATAGCGATGAACGTTTGGGCGTTTTCATTGCTTCTTAAAAGCCGTTCTGCTGCTACTTTCGGTAGCGCAGAACGGCTTTTATCTTTTCCGAAAGAAGGTGTATTTGCCAGTTCTACAGCTCAGTCTTACAAATCTGCGTACTGAGGGATTTCTCGCAAAAACACATAGCTTTGCGTTTCATAATTCATCTTGCAGCAGTAATGCTGCATTCCATTACTTACTATCAAGTAATCTACTTTCAGCACCATATTATACCGGGTTATCTGATTAAAGACAGCCTGCGTGATTTCAATATGCGGTGCTTTGTATTCAACAATCATCCGGGCTGATAAATCTCTTCGGTACAAGACGGTATCACATCTTTTGGTAGTGCCGTTGAGTTTAATCATCACTTCATTTGCCAATAGCGACATAGGGTAGCCTTTATGAGCAATTAGATAATGAACGAAATGCTGCCGCACCCATTCTTCGGGTGTTAATGTGACATATCGCTTACGAATCACGTCAAAAATCACATTTTTTCCATTTCGTAAATCTATTTTTGCTTCAAAAGCTGGTAGGTTTAATGATAACATTTACTATTTTTGTAAGTTAAACAACGGGTTCCTTCACTTGGAACCACAAATTTAATGAATTTATGAAAACAAAAGAAGAAATCGTAGCCAATTGGCTGCCACGCTACACCAAACGTAACTTGGAAGACTTTGGAGAATATATCCTATTGACCAACTTCAACAACTATGTTGAAATATTTGCCAAGCAGTTTAATGTTCCCATTTTAGGCCGAGATGCCAATATGATATCGGCCACTGCCGAAGGCATTACGATGATCAATTTCGGTATGGGAAGTCCCAACGCAGCTATAATAATGGATTTGCTTGGTGCCATCCATCCCAAAGCTTGTCTGTTTCTTGGCAAGTGCGGAGGTATTGACAAGAAAAACAAGTTAGGAGACTTGATTCTGCCCATTGCAGCCATCCGAGGAGAGGGAACTTCCAACGACTATTTCCCGCCTGAGGTGCCTGCGTTGCCTGCATTTATGCTCCAACGCGCAGTTTCATCGTCCATTCGTGACTATGGGCGGGATTACTGGACCGGAACGGTGTATACAACCAACCGCCGTATCTGGGAGCACGATGAATCGTTCAAGGATTACCTGAAAAAAACACGGGCCATGGCAGTTGATATGGAAACGGCTACATTGTTTAGCTGTGGCTTTGCCAATCACATCCCTACGGGTGCTTTGCTGCTTGTTTCCGACCAGCCTATGACTCCTGAGGGGGTAAAAACCGAAAAAAGCGACAGCTTAATTACTAAGAACTATGTCGAAGAGCATGTGGAGATCGGTATTTCATCCTTGCGCATGATTATTGATGAAAAGAAAACCGTAAAACACTTGAAGTTTGACTGGTAATTTCGACTGGATTTATGGCTAAGAAAGAACTGACGTGCAATGATATTCTACTGGAATTGAAGGAGAAAAAGTATCGCCCCATCTACTATCTGATGGGAGATGAGCCATACTATATAGATCTCATTTCAGATTATATCATGGATCATGTATTGAGCGAAACAGAGAAGGAATTTAACCTGACTGTAGTTTATGGTGCTGATGTGGATATCAGCACCATTATCAATACAGCCAAGCGATACCCCATGATGTCGGATTATCAAGTGGTAATTGTAAAAGAAGCACAAGCTATCCAGCGCATGGAGGAGTTGTCCTACTACCTTCAAAAACCGCTCCAGTCTACAATCCTGGTCATTTGTCACAAGCATGGCAGCATTGACCGGAGGAAAAAGCTGGCAGCAGAGATTGAAAAAGTAGGTGTGCTCTTTGAGTCGAAAAAGATAAAAGATACCCAGCTACCTGCGTTCATTACGTCATACATGAAGCGTAAGGGCGTGGATATGGATCCGAAAGCAACGGCTATGCTGGCAGATTTTGTCGGTGCGGATTTGAGCCGGCTGACAGGGGAATTGGAAAAGCTGATTATTACACTTCCAACCGGACAAAAACGGATCACTCCGGAGCAGATTGAAAGGAATATTGGCATAAGCAAAGATTATAATAACTTTGAGCTGAGAAGCGCCATTGTAGAAAAGGATATTCTCAAGGCAAATAAGATTATTAAATACTTTGAAGAAAACCCCAAAACGAATCCGCTGCAGATGACACTGGCCGTCTTGTTCAACTTCTTCTCCAATCTGATGCTGGCTTATTACGCGCCTGAAAAAACTGAACAAGGTGTTGCTGGCATGTTGGGTCTGAAGGCTTCTTTTCAAGCCCGTGATTATATAGCAGCAATGAAAAGATATTCGGGTGTAAAAACCATGCAAATCATCGGAGAGATCCGATATGCCGATGCTAAATCGAAAGGAGTAAAGAACAGTTCGATGAGCGACGGAGAAATTCTGCGAGAACTCGTGTTTACTATTTTACACTGAGAAATCAGTTTTTCATCATACAATTTCTGGCAGTAGCCATTGCTTTTTTGAAGCAATGGCTACTGCTTTTTTATATGTACATACATGCCTTGATTTTATTATATAACCATAATGGAAAAGAAGAAATTTTTCTAAACAGTTTTCCATGTTATAAAATAGAAAGAATACAGGATAACACACAAGGCTCATCAAAATCCCTTAAACCTACTTTTGCTACATAAACCAGACTACTATGACTGTTATTCGAAGCCAATCATTTCAATAATCAATAATTATTCTATACAAATTCTCCTCTGTTATCAGTCAGGTAAGAAAAGAGGATTCAAAGAAGGAGAGTTTATGACAGGTTCATTTCTCAATAACCATCCAATTATCATTCTGATAGCAGGAGAAGACAAATACAATCTTCCTACTTTTTCTAAATGAAATAAACACCGAGAAGAGAATATCGCGTTTAATTTCCTGACTATTATCTGATTATGTCAAATTAAACACCTCTAGAATCGATTATTTCTGATTTACGGTGAAGTAGGGGAGAAATAATGGCTGGATTTCCGATTAGAGAGCCGAATTTCGGAAATTTCATCCAGACGAGGATATAAGAAACGGATAGGGGAGTAGGAAAGGAGAAAAAGCATACCTATAGAAGTAGAATCTGCTTCACATTTACGTATTTTATACTATATATTTGTACACATTATTATTGTAAACTGCTCACAATTGTGTATTTCTTCACTAATATATATATGTGCTTATATACTACCACATTTGGAAACTTGTGTATACAAATGAAATATTTTTCATTTTAACAAAGAGTTTTATTCTATTCATATAGCTTGTACCCAGCTATTTATATTGTTTATATACTTCATTGCTATAACATAATACGATTTTGCTACTTTATTTTTGTAAACTGAGCTATAACACTCTGTTTAGCAACAAGTAACAACTTAAATGCAAGATTTATATACAAGTATACTAAAGTGTTACTACAACGGATAAGTAGCTGATTATAAAGAAATACACATTTCTAAAATTACACATGGAAATATCGATTCACATTTGTGATAATAAACAATTTATATTTGTGATTTGCATTTGTGAATTACAATGTTTACCTTTGTAATATATTTAAATATGAGACTATCTCGACGAATTATCGATAAAGACGTACATTTGTAATTGAGCTATTGTGGCAGTATGGAAATAAAAGACAGAATTAAAATGATTATGGAAAGGGAACAGATCACACCCCGAGTTTTTGCTGAAACAATTAAAGTACAGCAATCTACCCTTTCGCATATTTTAAAGAACAGAAATAAACCAAGCCTTGACGTCATTATGAAAGTGCATCAGACTTACAGCTATGTAAATTTAGAATGGCTGCTTTATGGCACAGGTGAAATGACGTCTGCTGCCAATGGTACTTCTCCATCCGATTTTCATGACCAGAATCAGTTTGCTCAACTTGACGAGAATGGCAAAAATCCGTCCTACGGGACAGTTGATTCGGAAAATCGCAAGGAAACAGCCTTACAAAGTGGCAATTCTGAGCCTAAAGAGATTGTGAAACAGGAAATTAAATACGTGGAAAAACCTGCAAGAAGAATCACTGAAATAAGAATTTTCTTTGATGACAACACTTATGAGACCTTCAAGCCTGAAAAATAGGCTGCAAAATCGCAGGTTTGAGTAAATTCCTCCTATCTTTGCATAAGAATATGAATTTATATTTTATATCCATACATGAAAAAATTTGTTTTAGATCTAACGGTTACTGAGAACATTCGGCTGCACGCTAATTATGTGCTGCTAAAAATGACTTCTTCATCGCCACTGCCTGAGATGATTCCCGGTCAGTTTGCCGAACTTCGGGTGGACGATTCGCCCACTACTTTTTTAAGACGTCCTATTTCAATTAACTTTGTTGATAAACAACGGAATGAAGTCTGGTTTTTGATCCAGCTGGTGGGTGACGGAACCAAACATCTGGGAAAAGTGAAAGAAGGAGATGTTATCAATACCATTCTTCCATTGGGAAATGGCTACACGATGCCTGAAACACCTTCAGACAAGCTTCTCCTGGTGGGTGGCGGAGTCGGTACAGCTCCTATGCTCTACTTGGGCGAACAATTGTTTAAAAACGGACACAAGCCTACTTTCCTTTTGGGCGCACGCAGTGATAAAGACCTGCTGCAATTGGACGAGTTTGCCAAATATGGCGAAGTGTATACTACTACAGAAGATGGTAGTCACGGAGAAAAGGGCTATGTCACCCAACATTCCATACTGACGCAAGTCTCTTTTGAACAAATATACACTTGCGGTCCAAAACCCATGATGATGGCAGTGGCTAAATACGCTAAAGCCAATCAGATAGAATGTGAAGTATCTTTGGAAAACACAATGGCCTGCGGTGTAGGCGCTTGTTTGTGCTGTGTGGAAAACACATCTGAAGGTCATATATGTGTATGTAAAGAAGGTCCCGTGTTTAATATAAAGAAATTATTATGGCAGATTTAAGTGTAAACATTGGTAATTTACAAATGAAGAATCCGGTGATGACTGCATCCGGCACATTTGGCTACGGTGAAGAATTCTCGGATTTTATTGATATTTCACGCATCGGCGGTATTATTGTAAAGGGAACGACGCTTCATAAACGTGAAGGAAATCCCTATCCTCGTATGGCTGAAACGCCTTCAGGCATGTTGAATGCGGTAGGATTGCAAAATAAAGGCGTGGATTACTTCGTTGAACATATCTACCCCCGCATAAAGGATATCCAAACCAACATGATTGTCAATGTGTCCGGTTCGGCCATTGAGGATTATGTGAAGACAGCAGAAATGATCAATGAACTCGATAACATTCCTGCTATCGAATTGAACATCTCTTGTCCGAATGTTAAGCAAGGAGGTATGGCCTTCGGTGTCTCAGCTCAGGGAGCGTCAGAAGTTGTTAAAGCGGTGCGTTCTGCTTACAAAAAGACACTTATCGTTAAACTGTCGCCCAACGTGACAGACATTGCTGAAATAGCCCGTGCGGTGGAAGCAAGCGGCGCAGACAGTGTGTCATTAATTAATACATTGCTGGGTATGGCTATTGATGCCGAACGCAGACGTCCTATCCTCTCCACAGTAACAGGTGGTATGTCGGGAGCTGCAGTAAAACCCATCGCATTGCGCATGGTATGGCAAGTGGCTAAAGCAGTAAATATTCCTGTCATCGGATTGGGTGGAATCATGAACTGGAAAGATGCTGTGGAATTCATGCTTGCAGGTGCCTCTGCTGTTCAGATTGGTACAGCCAATTTCATTGATCCGACTGTGACTCTCAAAGTGGCAGATGGTATAAATAATTACCTCGACAGACATGGATTCAAATCTGTCAAAGAGATTATCGGTGCGCTTAAGCTGTAATCTTTGAGGTGACGGATGGAGTGATAGAAAGGGATTAGATTCCTTGACTCCATTCCTCTTTTCTATGTGGCACAATAAAAATAGCGGTTGAGTATCATCTGATTTCTCAACCGCTATTTTTATTTACAAATCTTACCAAATGCAATGCCAACTGCCGTTTTAGTCTTCCAGCAAATCCGGACGGAGTTTCCGGGTGCGCTCTAGCGATTGCTGCAATTCCCATTCTTTAATTTTGGCTTCATGACCAGACAGGAGAATATCTGGCACTTTCCACCCTTTGTAATCGGCGGGGCGAGTATAAACGGGAGCAGCCAGCAAATTATCCTGGAAAGAATCCGACAGCGCCGATTGTTCGTCAGAAATCACTCCTGGAATGATACGCACAATAGCATCTGCCATGACGGCTGCCGCCAATTCACCTCCTGTCAGCACATAGTCGCCGATACTGATTTCTTTCGTAATCAAATGCTCGCGGATACGATAATCGATACCCTTAAAGTGTCCGCAAAGAATAATCAGGTTTTTAGCCATGGAAAGCGTGTTGGCCATGGGCTGACTAAATTGTTCTCCATCCGGCGTTGTAAATATCACTTCGTCGTAATCCCTTTCAGCCTTTAAAGCATTGATGCACCGTTCAATCGGTTCTATTTTCATAACCATTCCGGCAAACCCACCAAAAGGATAATCATCCACACGGCGATATTTATCTTCGGTATAATCGCGTAGATTGTGGATATGTATTTCTGCAAGTCCTTTATTTTGAGCCCGTTTCATAATAGAACAATTGAAGAATCCTTCAATCATTTCAGGCAAAACTGTTATAATATCAATACGCATATCTTTTAATTTTTCGCAAAAGTACAAATATTCAAAGATAAACCCTTATTTTTGCCTCAAACAATCGAAGAATTTATGGATATAAAAGAAAAAATAGAAAATTTGCGTATCGAACTTCATCGGCACAACTATAACTATTACGTTTTGAATGCGCCCGAAATCTCCGACAAAGAATTTGATGACAAGATGCGTGAATTGCAGGATCTGGAAGACCAACACCCTGAATACAGAGACGAAAACTCTCCAACCATGCGTGTGGGCAGTGATTTGAACAAGATTTTTACGCAAGTGGCCCACAAGTATCCCATGCTTTCGCTTGCCAACACCTACTCCGAAGCTGAGGTCAGTGATTTTTATGAGCGTGTGCGTAAATCACTCAATGAAGATTTTGAGATCTGCTGTGAAATGAAATACGACGGTACCTCGATTTCGCTGACTTACGAACACGGAAAGCTGGTTCGCGCCGTTACACGTGGAGATGGCGAAAAGGGGGATGATGTCACCGACAATGTGAAGACTATCCATTCAATTCCCCTTGTCCTGCATGGCAACGATTACCCCGACCAGTTTGAAATCCGAGGAGAAATTCTGATGCCTTGGGATGTCTTTGAACAATTGAACAGAGAAAAGGAAGCCAGAGAGGAACCTCTCTTTGCCAATCCTAGAAATGCCGCTTCGGGCACTTTGAAACTGCAGAACTCTTCGGTTGTGGCTTCCCGCAAACTGGATGCTTATCTTTATTACCTGCTAGGAGACAATCTCCCTTGTGAAGGGCATTACGAAAATTTGCAGAAAGCCAAGGAATGGGGATTTAAAATTTCTGATCTGACACGCAAATGCAAAACCGTAAGCGAAATAGCCGATTTCATCAATTATTGGGACGTAGAACGCAAAAATCTTCCTGTGGCTACCGACGGCATTGTGCTGAAGGTAAACAGTATCCGACAGCAAAAAAATCTTGGCTACACGGCCAAATCTCCCCGGTGGGCTATTGCCTATAAATTCCAGGCTGAACGCGCCTTGACTCGTCTGAATAAAGTTTCCTACCAGATTGGACGTACAGGAGCGGTAACCCCTGTAGCCAATTTGGACCCGGTGCAACTTTCGGGAACGGTGGTTAAGCGTGCTTCTCTGCACAATGCCGATATCATAGAGGGGCTGGACCTCCACATCGGTGATATGGTGTATGTGGAAAAAGGAGGAGAAATCATCCCGAAGATTACCGGAGTGGATATGGACGCAAGAAGCTTTCTGCTCGGTGAGAAGGTGAAATTTATTACGACGTGCCCTGAATGCGGCAGCAAACTGGTGCGTTATGAGGGAGAAGCTGCTCATTATTGCCCGAATGAAACGTCGTGTCCTCCACAGATTAAGGGTAAAATAGAACATTTTATCAGCCGGAAGGCTATGAATATCGACGGACTGGGTCCGGAAACTGTGGATATGTTCTACCGTTTGGGACTGATTAAAAATACGGCCGACCTGTATGAACTGACGGCTGAGGACATCAAAGGATTGGACCGCATGGGTGAAAAATCGGCTGAGAACATCATCAACGGAATAGCACAGAGCAAACAGGTTCCTTTCGAACGGGTAATCTTTGCTTTGGGAATCCGATTCGTTGGCGAAACTGTAGCCAAAAAGATAGCTAAGTCATTTGCTGATATTGACGAATTGCAACAGGCAAGCTTCGAGAAGCTGATCAGCATTGATGAAATAGGTGAAAAAATAGCTCAGAGCATCCGTACCTATTTCGACAATGAAGCCAATGTGACCTTAATCAGCCGCCTGAAAGCTGCAGGGTTGCAACTCTGTCGCACGGAAAAAGATCTGAGCGGATACACGGATAAGTTAGCCGGCAAATCAATTGTCATCAGCGGCGTCTTTACTCATCATTCACGCGATGAATACAAAGAAATGATTGAAAAAAACGGAGGAAAAAATGTAGGAAGCATTTCTTCCAAGACCAGTTTCATCCTTGCCGGTGATAATATGGGACCTGCGAAATTGGAAAAAGCCCAAAAACTGGGTATAACGATACTGAGTGAGGACGATTTTTTGAAACTTATATCGTAGGATAAGAAAAATATTCGTACTTTTGCGGGTATAGATATTAGAGATTATAATTAAAAGTCATGATACAGACTAAATTGAAAGGAATGGGGGTAGCACTGATTACTCCTTTCAAAGAAGATGAGAGTGTAGACTACGATGCTTTGATGCGCATGGTGGACTATCTGCTGCAAAACAATGCAGATTTCTTGTGTGTGTTGGGGACTACTGCTGAGACTCCGACTCTTACGGAAGAAGAAAAGAAAAACATAAAGGAAATGGTGATTCGCCGGGTTAATGGCAGAGTGCCTATTCTTTTAGGAGTGGGCGGAAATAATACGCGGGCCATTGTTGACACATTGAAAAACGACGATTTTACGGGGGTAGATGCTATTCTTTCTGTTGTGCCTTATTACAGCAAGCCTTCGCAGGAGGGTATTTATCAGCATTACAAGGCAATAGCGGAAGCAACCGACCTTCCTATCGTGTTGTATAACGTGCCAGGCCGTACGGGCGTAAATATGACCGCTGAAACAACACTGCGCATTGCACGCGATTTCAAAAACGTGATTGCCATCAAAGAAGCATCCGGAAACATCACACAGATGGATGATATTATCAAGAATAAACCGGAAAATTTCAATGTAATTTCTGGAGACGACGGAATCACCTTCCCTTTGATTACTTTAGGTGCAATAGGTGTGATTTCTGTTATCGGAAATGCGTTTCCCCGAGAATTCAGCCGCATGACACGCTTGGCACTGCAGGGTGATTTTGCCAACGCACTGACCATTCATCATAAATTTACGGAACTCTTCAATCTTTTGTTCGTAGACGGTAATCCTGCCGGTGTGAAGTCTATGCTGAATGCCATGGGAATGATTGAAAACAAACTTCGTCTGCCGCTGGTTCCAACTCGAATTACAACTTTTGAAGCGATTCGCAAAGTGCTCAATGAATTAAACATCAAATGCTAAAAGTTGAATTGAATATACATTAAATAAAAGAAGGAGGCTCTACCTCCTTTTTTTTATGTCTCCATGAAAACTTCCTTTACTCTCCTTTGAAATAAGCTCATGCTGATGGTGTTTTAGCCGCTTTCCTCAGATTAAACCGGCTTTGTTTCCTTTCCTTTATGCGCTTTAAGAATAAACCACCCAGGTGGTTCAAGTGGCCCACCCGGGTGGTTTATATGAATCACCCGGGTGGACTATATAAACCAGCAGGTGGATCCAGATAAAACTCAATGTAATATCAAAAACAATCAGCGCTCTTGACTAAGCAATTTTAATCCATAAGCCCAGAACCAACTGAACTTAACTTATTCAGATTGAATCTCAGAGGTGTAGCAGATAAGAAATTCGGCTCAGCGGAAATTTCTAGTTGGTAAGTTTTAAAATTAGCTATCTTTGCTTACCTTTGTTTCATGAAACCCGAACGACTCCTTCGTGCCATCCTTCCGGATGTGCTTATAGACAACTTTGATATTGTCAATTTCGACAAGAGTGCTGACCGTTTTGATATTTATCTTGATGAAAAAAAGTTCAGCTAAAAGAAGA
>ERZ791889.420-NODE-420-length-21605-cov-5.704594_pt1 | contig 21605 bp, 10 predicted proteins | sample MGYA00510156_ERZ791889 | MGnify/ENA primary metagenome ERZ791889 (study PRJEB30046, sample SAMN00792108) | human gut metagenome | study: EMG produced TPA metagenomics assembly of the A metagenome-wide association study of gut microbiota in type 2...
CCCGCTATCCATCCCCACCCAACGCTTCGCATTGGATGGGGAATTCCGCGGAAGTTGTTAAACTTTAAGCCGATAGCCAACACCCGTTTCCGTCATGAAGTATAGAGGTTCGGTCGGGTTACTCTCGAGCTTCTGACGCAGTCGTGCCATGTATAAACGAAGGTAGTGCGGACGTTCTACATACGCAGCCCCCCAGACATCGGCGAGGAGCTGTCGGTGCGTGAGTACGCGTCCTCTACCGGCAATGAGTACGCAGAGCAGTCTAAATTCGAGCTTGGTGAGATGAACTTCATCCTTGCCCTTGAGCACAACGCCGCGTGCCTGATCAACAGTTACGTCACCGAATGTAAATACGGCATTGCGGCAACCATCGCCAGCCGCGCGCCGCAAGTGTGCGCGCACCCGGGCGAGCAATTCCATCATGCTGAAGGGTTTGGAGATGTAGTCATCAGCGCCAAGGTCAAGCGCTTCGACTTTGGCGTCGTCGCCCGAGCGCGCCGAGAGAATGATGATCGGTACGCTACTGTAGGAGCGGAGCGTACGAATGAGATCAGTGCCGTCTCCGTCTGGTAATCCAAGGTCAAGAATCAGAAGCTCGGGAGAGCGTGTTGCCGCTTCGACTCGTCCCTGCGCAAGCGAGTTGGCTCGAAAGACTTCGTATCCGGCGTCTTCCAGACTCGATTTGATAACTCGGGCAATGTAATCTTCGTCTTCAACAAACAAAATTCGGGGCTTGGGCATCACGGACTCCGATGGTTTTACAGCAGGGAGGAGGCATCAAGTTTGGCAAGAATGGCGTCCTCGTCTTCCATATCCGGCGGCTCCACCAAAGGAAGCATCAGCAAAAAACTGGCTCCGCCCATGGGCGAAGGAAGTGCCAGAAGATCGGCGTTGTGAGCACGCGCGATCGAGCGACAGATGGCAAGTCCAAGTCCCACGCCGGCTATCTTGCTTTCTTTTTGCCCTCTGCGGAACGGATCAAAAAGTTTTTGCGGATCACCTGCCGGAAGTCCGGGACCATTATCGTGCACGGCCAACATGATGGTTGAAGCACGCCTTGCGACTTCCACGAGAATTCGACTGCCGAACGGACAGTATTTGACGGCATTGTCAATGAGATTGTAAAGAAGTCGTTCCAAAAGCACTTGATCCCCATAGAGCAAGGGAATATCGGTTTGAAGTCGAATGTCGAGATGGAAGTCCCTAAGTCGTTCTTTGAGAAGACCGATGCTTCCGGCTACTAGTTCATCCGCAGGGAAAAAAGTCATATTGGGTTTGAAGCTCCCGCTCTGAAGCTTAGCCATGTCGAGCATGTTATTCACCATGCGGGACATGCCTTCCGATGACTTGATGAGCTGAATGGTCTCGTCAAACGCACGGTCCGTATCCTTGTTCTTCAAATGTTCGAGGACGCTTTCGGCGCCAAGCGCGAGCGTTGTAAGCGGCGTTTTCAAATCGTGTGAGAGCGAACGGACAAGGGTGTGCCGCAGGCGTTCGTTTTCGAGATTTGTCAGGGATTTTCTCGCTTCGTCCTGATTGAAGAGACGTTCGAGGGCTTGTCCCAGCAATGTGAGAAGTGCCTCAATCAGACGTCTGGAAAGAGCATCCGTCCACTGATCTGGGCTGTTAAGGCGGCAGACAGCGACAGCAATGACGTCTCCGGTGGATCCCACCAGCGGAATATAAAGGTATTCAGCCTCGCCCAGCGTCGTGGTGGCACATCCTGTCGGGCGATGGTGATCGACGGCCAACTGCATGAGGGCGGGATCGGCATTCGCCAAGGCATGGTTCATGCGAATGAACCCATTGGTCGAGTCAGGCTCCCAAATTTCAAGCGCAATATCCAGCCGCGTCGTCATGACTTCATGAGCCTCTCGATAGAGCGACTCGCGATCCATGAAGCCGGCAAAGGAACGGGCGGTTTCGTAAAGCAGGCTCATTTGAGCCTCGCGTTCACGTGATTCTCGGGCGATCGTCTCACTTTTAGCGACAAGTCGGGCGGACACGATGCCGACAGTGAGCATGACAAAGAAGGTAAAGAGGTACTGTAGATCAGAAACAGCAAACGATCCCAAAGGCGCGACCGCCACCAGGTCAAAGCAGACGATCGACAGAACGACTGCGAATGCGGCGGGACGCATGCCGTAACGGATGGCGACCAAGAAAGAAACGAGCAGATAACACATCGCAAAGTTGGTCGGCTGAATCCATGGCATCAACCACGAAAAGAGGCCGGCCAAGAGTACGTTGGAAACGGCGGAAACAACATAGCCGGAGTAATTGACGTCGTCTGCATCCGTTCGAAAAGCGCTTGTGAGTGAATCCCAAATAGATGGCTTCTCGGTGTTGCTCGAGAGAATAACAAACGTGATTTTGGGGGCGACATGTCTCAACAAATGACGACGCCGCATGGTGGCGAGCAGTCCCATGTCAGCAATTGCGATCATGGAGAGATTGTGCTCCCGCACATAAGCGGACACTTCGGCTGCAAAGCTGCCGCTCGTCATGGCCGTCACGGCACCCAGACTTTCCGCAAAGGCGAGCGTTTCGGCAACTCTGCACCGGTGTTCACGGGATTCTCCCGGCTTGCCGAGCCAAAGGACATGCCAATCGCCAGAGAAATTCCGAGCCAGTCGGCTTGCTTCTCGAATCACCTCCTGTACGTCTGGACGCTCGACGACCAGCACGAACCCCGTAACAGCATCGCGAACCGCAGGATCCGCAGAGAGAGTACGGTGCTCTCTGACTTCGCTCTCCAGCCTTTCAGCCATCAGGCGAAGGGATAGTTCACGAAGGGCTATGAGATTGGATTTTCTGAAGAAGTGATTTTTGGCGCGTTCGATGAAGCCCGGAAGATAAATTTTCCCCGCCTCAAGGCGACGCAGCAAATCGTCCGGTGGAAGATCGACAAGGCGCACCTCATCGGCTTCGTCGAAGAAGCGGTCCGGGATGGTTTCCTTTACCGCTACTCCCGTCATGGCTCCAACCATGTCGTTGAGACTTTCGAGATGCTGGATGTTCATCGCACTATAGACATCGATCCCGACATCGAGAATGTCTTCAATGTCCTGCCAACGTTTCAGATGACGAGATCCGGGCGGATTGCTGTGAGGAAGCTCGTCGATCACGACAAGCGCAGGCCTGCGGCGGATGACGGCATCAATATCGAACGCTTCCGCAAGAAATGTCCCACGGCGAACATTGGCGCGTGCAAGGACGTCGAGACCGTTCAAAAGCGCCTCGGTATCTCGACGGCCGTGTGTATCGACCCAGCCGATGAGAACATCAAGTCCTTCGCGGCGTTTTTCATGCGCCTCGGTCAGCATGGCATACGTTTTACCAACACCGGGAGCCGCCCCGAGAAAGAGTTTCAGGCGGCCCCTGATGCGTTGTTGTCCGACCTTGAGAAGGCTGTCTGGGTCGGGGCGTCGGTCTTCGTCAGAGTGCATGGAGGATAGGTTAAGAGGCCTTGCGCAAGAGGGATTGTACGCCGATGTTGAGGTTAAGAACATTGACGTAGTGGTGTCGTCCGAAAAGCCCGGATTCGTCATGCTCCTCAATAAGTGCCGTAAGGGCGGCTTCGGAGAGCCCCGTCCGCCGCGCCACAACGGGCACCTGATAGAGAGCGGCCGCGCGGCTGATGTGCGGGTCAAGGCCGGACCCCGATGTCGTCACAAGGTCCCCCGGGACAGGCGTTGTATCACCTCGAAGAGTCTGCCATGCTTTGACGCGGGATTGCACGTCGTTGATGAGCTTCGGATTCGTCGGACCCAGATTGGACGCACCGCTCGAAGCTCCGTCGTAGGCAACGGCCGAGGGACGGGTTTGGAAAAAGGGCGTCTTTGTCCAATCCTGTCCGATCAAGCTGGATCCGACAACACGTCCGTCATGGAACACGAGGGACCCGGAGGCTTGATCGCGCATCATCGTTTGGGCAATACCGGTCGTAAGTGCCGGATAAAGGAGGCCAGTGACCGCGGTCAAGAAGACGAAGGCGACGGATGTCTCGAGGAGACTTTTGCGAAGACCGACAGATGCGGTCGTGTAAGAGGTGGACATATTCACTATTTCTTAAAAAACGTTGATCACCATGTCAATCAGCTTGATCCCAGCAAAGGGAATAATGACGCCGCCGAGGCCGTATACCAGCAGATTGTGCTTAAGAAGACGAGCGGCTGACCAAGCCTTGTAGTGCACTCCTTTAAGGGCAATTGGAATCAGGGCAACGATAATGAGGGCATTGAAGATGACCGCCGAGAGCATGGCCGATTCCGGCGTTTCAAGCCCCGTGACATTGAGAACCGAAAGAGAGGGATAGGTTGACGAAAAAGCGGCGGGAATGATGGCGAAGTATTTGGCAACATCATTGGCAAGCGAAAAGGTTGTGAGTGCCCCACGCGTCATGAGCATCTGCTTTCCAATGCGGACGATGTCGATGAGCTTTGTGGGACTCGAATCGAGATCGACCATGTTCGCAGCATCCTTGGCGGCCTGCGTGCCGCTGTTCATGGCAACGGCTACGTCGGCCTGAGCCAAGGCGGGAGCATCATTGGTGCCGTCACCCGTCATGGCAACGAGATGGCCGTTTGCCTGTTGATCGCGAATGAATCGCAGCTTGCTTTCCGGTGTGGCTTCGGCAACGAAGTCGTCGACACCGGCCTCGGCAGCAATGGCTGCGGCAGTAAGCGGATTGTCGCCGGTGACCATGATGGTTTTAATGCCCATTTCACGCAGTTCGGCAAAGCGTTGTGCAATACCCGGTTTGACGATGTCCTTGAGTTCTATCACGCCGAGAGGGCTTCCATTTTCTGCAACCATGAGCGCGGTGGCGCCACGGCTCGATACGGCATCGGCCTGACGCTTCAGTTGTGGCACAACAGCGTGCCCCGTATCCTTGGCCCAACGGACAACGGCATCCGTTGCCCCTTTTCGGATCTGACGCGATCCAAGGTTGACGCCCGACATACGGCTCTGGGCTGTAAACGGTATGAAGGTGGCGTCTTCAGCTGCACCCAGAGACGAAAGTGAAGGTTCTTCCTTCAATGCGAGTTCGACAATGGATTTTCCTTCAGGCGTGTCGTCGGCAAGGCTTGAAAGGAGCGCAGCTTCACGAAGAGCTTCAACCGTGATGCCTGGCGCCGGATGGAAAGCGCTTGCGCGTCGATTGCCGAATGTGATCGTACCAGTCTTGTCGAGAAGAAGGACGTCAACGTCACCAGCCGCCTCAACAGCACGGCCCGAACGCGCAATGACGTTGGCGCTCATGAGACGACTCATGCCCGCAATTCCGATCGCGGATAACAATCCCCCGATCGTAGTGGGGATGAGGCAGACGAGCAGTGCAATCAGCATGGCGGGCGTCACGACTTCTCCGGTACCGTTCGCGTTGACGCTGTAAACGGAAGCCGGAAGCATGACGGCCACGACAATAAGAAACAGAACGGAGAGCGCGAGGAGCAGAATGGTGAGTGCCACTTCGTTGGGCGTACGCTTGCGTGCTGCACCTTCGACCATGGCGATCATGCGGTCAATAAAGCTGTCGCCTGGATCACTTTCGACTCGAACAACGATCCAATCCGACAACACGGTCGTCCCACCGGTAACCGAGGAAAAGTCCCCGCCCGACTCGCGAACGACAGGAGCGGACTCGCCGGTAATGGCCGATTCATTGACACTCGCGATGCCACGCACCACTTCTCCGTCGCAGGGAATGATTTCACCGGCCTTCACAAGAACGATGTCCCCCTTTCGCAGCTGAGTGGCATCCACAATAATGCCTTCAGTAGTGTCATTCCAGAGGTCGGGCTTCGAAGGGATGCGGCATGCTGGCGTGGCCGTTTTAAGCCCCCTCAGTGCGTTTGCCTGAGCCTTCGCCCGGCCTTCAGCCAGACTTTCTGCAAAATTGGCAAAAAGCACCGTAAACCATAGCCACACCGTGAGCCAACCCAGAAAAGAGGTTTGTCTCGCGGCGGTTCCATGGAGAAGATCAGAGATGAAAAGGGCGCCGGTGAAAATACTCCCCAGATATACGATGAGCATCACCGGATTTTTGGCTTGCGCTTTCGGAGAGAGCTTCTTCAGGCTCTCCTTCGCGGCTTCCCGGATCAGGTTTCCGGAAAGGAGCGGTTCGTTTTTCTTTAATGTCATGATTAAATTCTTGTTTGGCGTTAGAGAAGGGACAGCATTTCAGCTACGGGTCCCAATGCCAGAACTGGCAGGTAAGTAAGCGCACCGACAAGAAGCACAACGCCGATGAGGAGGCCTGCAAACAGATGGCTGGCCGTGTCCAATGTGCCCTTGCCGGACGGGACATGACGCTCCCGGGCGAGTGTGCCGGCTAGCGCAAGCGTAAGGACGATCACTATGAAGCGTCCGAGCCACATCGCAATCGCAAGCCCGATGTTGTAGAAGGCGGTGTTCGCATTCAAACCCGCGAATGCCGAGCCGTTGTTGTTGGCAGCGGATGTCCATGCGTAGAGAATTTCGGAAAGGCCGTGAGCACCGGGGTTGTTGAGGCTTTCTAGAGCCCCCGGCAACATGAGATTGATGCCGGTACCGGCGAGAACGATGAAGGGAACGGTCAACATCGTCAGCGCAGCCAGCTTCATTTCCTTCGGCGTTATCTTTTTACCGAGATATTCCGGCGTGCGTCCCACCATCAGGCTGGCGATGAAGACCGCGATGACAGCCATGACGATCATGCCGTAAAAGCCCGCACCGACACCGCCGAAAACGACTTCACCCAACTGCATGAGTACCATCGTCACCATGCCTGAAAGCGGCATGAGGCTGTCATGCATCACCGCGACCGCACCGCAGGATGCAGACGTCGTCACGGTGGAAAAGAGTGACAGGGCACCTAGATCAAACCGCGCATCCTTCCCTTCCCAACTCAAGCCTTCCGCGCCGATGGCCTGCAAAAGCGGATTCCCTGTTGATTCGGTATAGACGAAAGCGGTAAAGGCGAGCACAAACAAGGCGCCCATTACTTGCCAAAGCATCCAACCCTCACGTTGATGACCGACCATGCGGCCAAAGGCATAAGTGAGACCGGTCGGAATGGCGAAAATGGCAAGCGCTTCTAAAAAGTTAGTTAGGGGGGTCGGATTTTCAAAGGGATGAGCGGAGTTGACGTTGAAGAACCCGCCGCCGTTCGTCCCAAGGAGCTTGACGGCTTCCTGAGAGGCAACCGGTCCCATGGCAATCGACTGGCTATCACCCGCAAGTGTAGTCACCGTCAAGTAGTCTGACATGTTCTGAATGACGCCTTGACTCACGAGAAAAAGAGCGTACGTCAGGCACATCGGCAGAAGCACCCAGAGCGTGATTCGAATCACGTCATGGGCAAAGCAGCCGATCGTTGAGGACTCATGTCGCGAAAAGCCGCGCATGAGCGCGAAGGCAACAGCAATGCCGGTGGCGGCGGACAGGAAATTTTGTACCCCCATGCCCAACATTTGAGTCAAGTAGCTCATCGTCATTTCGCCGCCGTAGCTTTGCCAATTTGTGTTCGTGACAAAACTCACGGCAGTGTTGAATGCCTGATCGGGGGCGACTCCTTCGAAGCCCTGCGGATTAAGCGGCAACCAACCTTGAATACGCTGCAGGACATATAGAAAAATGAGTCCCAGTGTATTGAAGGTAAGAAGCGAAACGGCATAACGTTGCCACGATTCCTCACGTCCACTGGGTGCGAGAACGGAAATAAGGCGTCTGTCGATTGCATCGACAACAGCGGGAGCGCGGCCTTGAGCAATCGGCGTCAACCATAGCCCGATGGGCTTGGTGATGATGAGCAGCACGATGGCGAAGACGGCAAGGGTATAAAAAGTATTGGATGTCATGATGGGTCAGTCACGCGCGTAGGAGTTCGACAATGAGCCAGACAACCAACGCAAGGGATGTGCCGACAAACAAATAGTCAATGGGAGACATGAGGCGGTTCTCATTGATGATTAAAGAAACTGCTCAACAGTCGGACGAGGAGATAGGGCACTGAGGCCAGTGCGATGGCGAACGCGATCATAAACAGGTCATCTGTCATGGGACTCTCTCTATTGATGAGTGAATATGGACGACGGGCACAAGTTTCCAGTCGCCACAACTTTCAGGATATCTGCAAGATCGTTTACGCCGTGTATAGATGTGGGGGGGAGCGTATATAAAAGTTGAAAAAATCATCCGCGACTCCCTCTCTGCTAGAGAAAGATCAGTACGCCCCCTAAACACCAACTTTCACAACAATTTGTCGGAGTTCATTCCTGTCGAGCGGCCGACGGGCCGCTTGTGACGCCCGGCGGGAGCCGGACGCGACAATTCGATCAACACCGGAAAAATCCAGTAGAACACAGGAAAAGGAACCTTCGGTATGAACATGAAGAAGCTCGTCGCAGCGGCTGCGCTCGCTCTTATGGTTGTCGGCACTCAGGCCGGAGCCGAAACACTGCGCGTCGGCAGTGAAACCGTTTATCCTCCTTTCGAATTCCTCGACTCCAACTCAGGCAAGTACGTCGGCTTCGACATCGATCTGATCGACGAGGTGGCCAAGCGCGCCGGGTTCGAACCCCAGATTCTCTCCATGGGGCTTGACGGCCTCATTCCCGCCCTGATGTCGGGATCCATCGACGTGGCGGTCTCCGCCCTCACGATTACGCCGGAGCGTGCCGCCAAGGTCGACTTCACGAAGCCGTACTATGAATCTGGGCTTTCCATCATGGCCCGCAAGGACGATGCTTCCATCAAGGGCGTGAAGGATCTGGAGAACAAGGTGCTCTGCGCTGAAATCGGTTCCTCAGGCTCCGTCTTCATGTCTAAGATCAAGGGCGCCAAAATCCGCACCTTCAATTCGGCGGGTGAGGCCTTCCTCGAGCTCAACAACAAGGGGTGCGAGGCCATCGTCAACGACAAGCCCGTCAACGAGTACTTCCTGACTCAGAAGGCCTCCGCCAACTTCAACCTGCGCGAAGTGCCCGGTGTCCTGAAGGCGGAAAACTACGGCTTTGCCATCCGCAAGGGCGACGACAAGCTGCGCGCCCGTCTTGACAAGGCCCTCGACGAAATCCGCGCCGATGGCACCTACGACAAGATCTACGCCAAGTGGTTCGGCGGCAACAAGTGAGAGCCACTCACACGCTCTGAGTAGAGGAATCCTTCCGTAGTTCAGTCGCTGTGGAAGGTTTCGAGAATAGACGAGGAAAAACAAAAGGCTCCCGGAAGTCGGGAGCCTTTTTCAGTCCTTCAGGGAAAAAATAGTCTTTGCGAGGTTGGCTGCCAAAGAGTCAAGACGGCGAAGAGCGAGAGAGGGAAGGCAGATGTTCAGGCGCTCAGTCTTGTCAGACAGCTTGGACATGTCGATGTCGACAAGCATCCATGCGCAGTCCTGATGATCTTTGTTCTGCAGATGTTTTTCGATGTCGCTTGGCAACGGAATGGCTCTGCCGTCGTCAAGCTCGCCCTCCATCCAGCCGGATGCGGCGTCTCGAACCATGGCTTCTTCAAGGGCAGAAATTGCCGAGCTAACGCTCGGCCCGCTATCCATCCCCACCCAACGCTTCGCATTGGATGGGGAATTCCGCGGAAGTTGTTAAACTTTAAGCCGATAGCCAACACCCGTTTCCGTCATGAAGTATAGAGGTTCGGTCGGGTTACTCTCGAGCTTCTGACGCAGTCGTGCCATGTATAAACGAAGGTAGTGCGGACGTTCTACATACGCAGCCCCCCAGACATCGGCGAGGAGCTGTCGGTGCGTGAGTACGCGTCCTCTACCGGCAATGAGTACGCAGAGCAGTCTAAATTCGAGCTTGGTGAGATGAACTTCATCCTTGCCCTTGAGCACAACGCCGCGTGCCTGATCAACAGTTACGTCACCGAATGTAAATACGGCATTGCGGCAACCATCGCCAGCCGCGCGCCGCAAGTGTGCGCGCACCCGGGCGAGCAATTCCATCATGCTGAAGGGTTTGGAGATGTAGTCATCAGCGCCAAGGTCAAGCGCTTCGACTTTGGCGTCGTCGCCCGAGCGCGCCGAGAGAATGATGATCGGTACGCTACTGTAGGAGCGGAGCGTACGAATGAGATCAGTGCCGTCTCCGTCTGGTAATCCAAGGTCAAGAATCAGAAGCTCGGGAGAGCGTGTTGCCGCTTCGACTCGTCCCTGCGCAAGCGAGTTGGCTCGAAAGACTTCGTATCCGGCGTCTTCCAGACTCGATTTGATAACTCGGGCAATGTAATCTTCGTCTTCAACAAACAAAATTCGGGGCTTGGGCATCACGGACTCCGATGGTTTTACAGCAGGGAGGAGGCATCAAGTTTGGCAAGAATGGCGTCCTCGTCTTCCATATCCGGCGGCTCCACCAAAGGAAGCATCAGCAAAAAACTGGCTCCGCCCATGGGCGAAGGAAGTGCCAGAAGATCGGCGTTGTGAGCACGCGCGATCGAGCGACAGATGGCAAGTCCAAGTCCCACGCCGGCTATCTTGCTTTCTTTTTGCCCTCTGCGGAACGGATCAAAAAGTTTTTGCGGATCACCTGCCGGAAGTCCGGGACCATTATCGTGCACGGCCAACATGATGGTTGAAGCACGCCTTGCGACTTCCACGAGAATTCGACTGCCGAACGGACAGTATTTGACGGCATTGTCAATGAGATTGTAAAGAAGTCGTTCCAAAAGCACTTGATCCCCATAGAGCAAGGGAATATCGGTTTGAAGTCGAATGTCGAGATGGAAGTCCCTAAGTCGTTCTTTGAGAAGACCGATGCTTCCGGCTACTAGTTCATCCGCAGGGAAAAAAGTCATATTGGGTTTGAAGCTCCCGCTCTGAAGCTTAGCCATGTCGAGCATGTTATTCACCATGCGGGACATGCCTTCCGATGACTTGATGAGCTGAATGGTCTCGTCAAACGCACGGTCCGTATCCTTGTTCTTCAAATGTTCGAGGACGCTTTCGGCGCCAAGCGCGAGCGTTGTAAGCGGCGTTTTCAAATCGTGTGAGAGCGAACGGACAAGGGTGTGCCGCAGGCGTTCGTTTTCGAGATTTGTCAGGGATTTTCTCGCTTCGTCCTGATTGAAGAGACGTTCGAGGGCTTGTCCCAGCAATGTGAGAAGTGCCTCAATCAGACGTCTGGAAAGAGCATCCGTCCACTGATCTGGGCTGTTAAGGCGGCAGACAGCGACAGCAATGACGTCTCCGGTGGATCCCACCAGCGGAATATAAAGGTATTCAGCCTCGCCCAGCGTCGTGGTGGCACATCCTGTCGGGCGATGGTGATCGACGGCCAACTGCATGAGGGCGGGATCGGCATTCGCCAAGGCATGGTTCATGCGAATGAACCCATTGGTCGAGTCAGGCTCCCAAATTTCAAGCGCAATATCCAGCCGCGTCGTCATGACTTCATGAGCCTCTCGATAGAGCGACTCGCGATCCATGAAGCCGGCAAAGGAACGGGCGGTTTCGTAAAGCAGGCTCATTTGAGCCTCGCGTTCACGTGATTCTCGGGCGATCGTCTCACTTTTAGCGACAAGTCGGGCGGACACGATGCCGACAGTGAGCATGACAAAGAAGGTAAAGAGGTACTGTAGATCAGAAACAGCAAACGATCCCAAAGGCGCGACCGCCACCAGGTCAAAGCAGACGATCGACAGAACGACTGCGAATGCGGCGGGACGCATGCCGTAACGGATGGCGACCAAGAAAGAAACGAGCAGATAACACATCGCAAAGTTGGTCGGCTGAATCCATGGCATCAACCACGAAAAGAGGCCGGCCAAGAGTACGTTGGAAACGGCGGAAACAACATAGCCGGAGTAATTGACGTCGTCTGCATCCGTTCGAAAAGCGCTTGTGAGTGAATCCCAAATAGATGGCTTCTCGGTGTTGCTCGAGAGAATAACAAACGTGATTTTGGGGGCGACATGTCTCAACAAATGACGACGCCGCATGGTGGCGAGCAGTCCCATGTCAGCAATTGCGATCATGGAGAGATTGTGCTCCCGCACATAAGCGGACACTTCGGCTGCAAAGCTGCCGCTCGTCATGGCCGTCACGGCACCCAGACTTTCCGCAAAGGCGAGCGTTTCGGCAACTCTGCACCGGTGTTCACGGGATTCTCCCGGCTTGCCGAGCCAAAGGACATGCCAATCGCCAGAGAAATTCCGAGCCAGTCGGCTTGCTTCTCGAATCACCTCCTGTACGTCTGGACGCTCGACGACCAGCACGAACCCCGTAACAGCATCGCGAACCGCAGGATCCGCAGAGAGAGTACGGTGCTCTCTGACTTCGCTCTCCAGCCTTTCAGCCATCAGGCGAAGGGATAGTTCACGAAGGGCTATGAGATTGGATTTTCTGAAGAAGTGATTTTTGGCGCGTTCGATGAAGCCCGGAAGATAAATTTTCCCCGCCTCAAGGCGACGCAGCAAATCGTCCGGTGGAAGATCGACAAGGCGCACCTCATCGGCTTCGTCGAAGAAGCGGTCCGGGATGGTTTCCTTTACCGCTACTCCCGTCATGGCTCCAACCATGTCGTTGAGACTTTCGAGATGCTGGATGTTCATCGCACTATAGACATCGATCCCGACATCGAGAATGTCTTCAATGTCCTGCCAACGTTTCAGATGACGAGATCCGGGCGGATTGCTGTGAGGAAGCTCGTCGATCACGACAAGCGCAGGCCTGCGGCGGATGACGGCATCAATATCGAACGCTTCCGCAAGAAATGTCCCACGGCGAACATTGGCGCGTGCAAGGACGTCGAGACCGTTCAAAAGCGCCTCGGTATCTCGACGGCCGTGTGTATCGACCCAGCCGATGAGAACATCAAGTCCTTCGCGGCGTTTTTCATGCGCCTCGGTCAGCATGGCATACGTTTTACCAACACCGGGAGCCGCCCCGAGAAAGAGTTTCAGGCGGCCCCTGATGCGTTGTTGTCCGACCTTGAGAAGGCTGTCTGGGTCGGGGCGTCGGTCTTCGTCAGAGTGCATGGAGGATAGGTTAAGAGGCCTTGCGCAAGAGGGATTGTACGCCGATGTTGAGGTTAAGAACATTGACGTAGTGGTGTCGTCCGAAAAGCCCGGATTCGTCATGCTCCTCAATAAGTGCCGTAAGGGCGGCTTCGGAGAGCCCCGTCCGCCGCGCCACAACGGGCACCTGATAGAGAGCGGCCGCGCGGCTGATGTGCGGGTCAAGGCCGGACCCCGATGTCGTCACAAGGTCCCCCGGGACAGGCGTTGTATCACCTCGAAGAGTCTGCCATGCTTTGACGCGGGATTGCACGTCGTTGATGAGCTTCGGATTCGTCGGACCCAGATTGGACGCACCGCTCGAAGCTCCGTCGTAGGCAACGGCCGAGGGACGGGTTTGGAAAAAGGGCGTCTTTGTCCAATCCTGTCCGATCAAGCTGGATCCGACAACACGTCCGTCATGGAACACGAGGGACCCGGAGGCTTGATCGCGCATCATCGTTTGGGCAATACCGGTCGTAAGTGCCGGATAAAGGAGGCCAGTGACCGCGGTCAAGAAGACGAAGGCGACGGATGTCTCGAGGAGACTTTTGCGAAGACCGACAGATGCGGTCGTGTAAGAGGTGGACATATTCACTATTTCTTAAAAAACGTTGATCACCATGTCAATCAGCTTGATCCCAGCAAAGGGAATAATGACGCCGCCGAGGCCGTATACCAGCAGATTGTGCTTAAGAAGACGAGCGGCTGACCAAGCCTTGTAGTGCACTCCTTTAAGGGCAATTGGAATCAGGGCAACGATAATGAGGGCATTGAAGATGACCGCCGAGAGCATGGCCGATTCCGGCGTTTCAAGCCCCGTGACATTGAGAACCGAAAGAGAGGGATAGGTTGACGAAAAAGCGGCGGGAATGATGGCGAAGTATTTGGCAACATCATTGGCAAGCGAAAAGGTTGTGAGTGCCCCACGCGTCATGAGCATCTGCTTTCCAATGCGGACGATGTCGATGAGCTTTGTGGGACTCGAATCGAGATCGACCATGTTCGCAGCATCCTTGGCGGCCTGCGTGCCGCTGTTCATGGCAACGGCTACGTCGGCCTGAGCCAAGGCGGGAGCATCATTGGTGCCGTCACCCGTCATGGCAACGAGATGGCCGTTTGCCTGTTGATCGCGAATGAATCGCAGCTTGCTTTCCGGTGTGGCTTCGGCAACGAAGTCGTCGACACCGGCCTCGGCAGCAATGGCTGCGGCAGTAAGCGGATTGTCGCCGGTGACCATGATGGTTTTAATGCCCATTTCACGCAGTTCGGCAAAGCGTTGTGCAATACCCGGTTTGACGATGTCCTTGAGTTCTATCACGCCGAGAGGGCTTCCATTTTCTGCAACCATGAGCGCGGTGGCGCCACGGCTCGATACGGCATCGGCCTGACGCTTCAGTTGTGGCACAACAGCGTGCCCCGTATCCTTGGCCCAACGGACAACGGCATCCGTTGCCCCTTTTCGGATCTGACGCGATCCAAGGTTGACGCCCGACATACGGCTCTGGGCTGTAAACGGTATGAAGGTGGCGTCTTCAGCTGCACCCAGAGACGAAAGTGAAGGTTCTTCCTTCAATGCGAGTTCGACAATGGATTTTCCTTCAGGCGTGTCGTCGGCAAGGCTTGAAAGGAGCGCAGCTTCACGAAGAGCTTCAACCGTGATGCCTGGCGCCGGATGGAAAGCGCTTGCGCGTCGATTGCCGAATGTGATCGTACCAGTCTTGTCGAGAAGAAGGACGTCAACGTCACCAGCCGCCTCAACAGCACGGCCCGAACGCGCAATGACGTTGGCGCTCATGAGACGACTCATGCCCGCAATTCCGATCGCGGATAACAATCCCCCGATCGTAGTGGGGATGAGGCAGACGAGCAGTGCAATCAGCATGGCGGGCGTCACGACTTCTCCGGTACCGTTCGCGTTGACGCTGTAAACGGAAGCCGGAAGCATGACGGCCACGACAATAAGAAACAGAACGGAGAGCGCGAGGAGCAGAATGGTGAGTGCCACTTCGTTGGGCGTACGCTTGCGTGCTGCACCTTCGACCATGGCGATCATGCGGTCAATAAAGCTGTCGCCTGGATCACTTTCGACTCGAACAACGATCCAATCCGACAACACGGTCGTCCCACCGGTAACCGAGGAAAAGTCCCCGCCCGACTCGCGAACGACAGGAGCGGACTCGCCGGTAATGGCCGATTCATTGACACTCGCGATGCCACGCACCACTTCTCCGTCGCAGGGAATGATTTCACCGGCCTTCACAAGAACGATGTCCCCCTTTCGCAGCTGAGTGGCATCCACAATAATGCCTTCAGTAGTGTCATTCCAGAGGTCGGGCTTCGAAGGGATGCGGCATGCTGGCGTGGCCGTTTTAAGCCCCCTCAGTGCGTTTGCCTGAGCCTTCGCCCGGCCTTCAGCCAGACTTTCTGCAAAATTGGCAAAAAGCACCGTAAACCATAGCCACACCGTGAGCCAACCCAGAAAAGAGGTTTGTCTCGCGGCGGTTCCATGGAGAAGATCAGAGATGAAAAGGGCGCCGGTGAAAATACTCCCCAGATATACGATGAGCATCACCGGATTTTTGGCTTGCGCTTTCGGAGAGAGCTTCTTCAGGCTCTCCTTCGCGGCTTCCCGGATCAGGTTTCCGGAAAGGAGCGGTTCGTTTTTCTTTAATGTCATGATTAAATTCTTGTTTGGCGTTAGAGAAGGGACAGCATTTCAGCTACGGGTCCCAATGCCAGAACTGGCAGGTAAGTAAGCGCACCGACAAGAAGCACAACGCCGATGAGGAGGCCTGCAAACAGATGGCTGGCCGTGTCCAATGTGCCCTTGCCGGACGGGACATGACGCTCCCGGGCGAGTGTGCCGGCTAGCGCAAGCGTAAGGACGATCACTATGAAGCGTCCGAGCCACATCGCAATCGCAAGCCCGATGTTGTAGAAGGCGGTGTTCGCATTCAAACCCGCGAATGCCGAGCCGTTGTTGTTGGCAGCGGATGTCCATGCGTAGAGAATTTCGGAAAGGCCGTGAGCACCGGGGTTGTTGAGGCTTTCTAGAGCCCCCGGCAACATGAGATTGATGCCGGTACCGGCGAGAACGATGAAGGGAACGGTCAACATCGTCAGCGCAGCCAGCTTCATTTCCTTCGGCGTTATCTTTTTACCGAGATATTCCGGCGTGCGTCCCACCATCAGGCTGGCGATGAAGACCGCGATGACAGCCATGACGATCATGCCGTAAAAGCCCGCACCGACACCGCCGAAAACGACTTCACCCAACTGCATGAGTACCATCGTCACCATGCCTGAAAGCGGCATGAGGCTGTCATGCATCACCGCGACCGCACCGCAGGATGCAGACGTCGTCACGGTGGAAAAGAGTGACAGGGCACCTAGATCAAACCGCGCATCCTTCCCTTCCCAACTCAAGCCTTCCGCGCCGATGGCCTGCAAAAGCGGATTCCCTGTTGATTCGGTATAGACGAAAGCGGTAAAGGCGAGCACAAACAAGGCGCCCATTACTTGCCAAAGCATCCAACCCTCACGTTGATGACCGACCATGCGGCCAAAGGCATAAGTGAGACCGGTCGGAATGGCGAAAATGGCAAGCGCTTCTAAAAAGTTAGTTAGGGGGGTCGGATTTTCAAAGGGATGAGCGGAGTTGACGTTGAAGAACCCGCCGCCGTTCGTCCCAAGGAGCTTGACGGCTTCCTGAGAGGCAACCGGTCCCATGGCAATCGACTGGCTATCACCCGCAAGTGTAGTCACCGTCAAGTAGTCTGACATGTTCTGAATGACGCCTTGACTCACGAGAAAAAGAGCGTACGTCAGGCACATCGGCAGAAGCACCCAGAGCGTGATTCGAATCACGTCATGGGCAAAGCAGCCGATCGTTGAGGACTCATGTCGCGAAAAGCCGCGCATGAGCGCGAAGGCAACAGCAATGCCGGTGGCGGCGGACAGGAAATTTTGTACCCCCATGCCCAACATTTGAGTCAAGTAGCTCATCGTCATTTCGCCGCCGTAGCTTTGCCAATTTGTGTTCGTGACAAAACTCACGGCAGTGTTGAATGCCTGATCGGGGGCGACTCCTTCGAAGCCCTGCGGATTAAGCGGCAACCAACCTTGAATACGCTGCAGGACATATAGAAAAATGAGTCCCAGTGTATTGAAGGTAAGAAGCGAAACGGCATAACGTTGCCACGATTCCTCACGTCCACTGGGTGCGAGAACGGAAATAAGGCGTCTGTCGATTGCATCGACAACAGCGGGAGCGCGGCCTTGAGCAATCGGCGTCAACCATAGCCCGATGGGCTTGGTGATGATGAGCAGCACGATGGCGAAGACGGCAAGGGTATAAAAAGTATTGGATGTCATGATGGGTCAGTCACGCGCGTAGGAGTTCGACAATGAGCCAGACAACCAACGCAAGGGATGTGCCGACAAACAAATAGTCAATGGGAGACATGAGGCGGTTCTCATTGATGATTAAAGAAACTGCTCAACAGTCGGACGAGGAGATAGGGCACTGAGGCCAGTGCGATGGCGAACGCGATCATAAACAGGTCATCTGTCATGGGACTCTCTCTATTGATGAGTGAATATGGACGACGGGCACAAGTTTCCAGTCGCCACAACTTTCAGGATATCTGCAAGATCGTTTACGCCGTGTATAGATGTGGGGGGGAGCGTATATAAAAGTTGAAAAAATCATCCGCGACTCCCTCTCTGCTAGAGAAAGATCAGTACGCCCCCTAAACACCAACTTTCACAACAATTTGTCGGAGTTCATTCCTGTCGAGCGGCCGACGGGCCGCTTGTGACGCCCGGCGGGAGCCGGACGCGACAATTCGATCAACACCGGAAAAATCCAGTAGAACACAGGAAAAGGAACCTTCGGTATGAACATGAAGAAGCTCGTCGCAGCGGCTGCGCTCGCTCTTATGGTTGTCGGCACTCAGGCCGGAGCCGAAACACTGCGCGTCGGCAGTGAAACCGTTTATCCTCCTTTCGAATTCCTCGACTCCAACTCAGGCAAGTACGTCGGCTTCGACATCGATCTGATCGACGAGGTGGCCAAGCGCGCCGGGTTCGAACCCCAGATTCTCTCCATGGGGCTTGACGGCCTCATTCCCGCCCTGATGTCGGGATCCATCGACGTGGCGGTCTCCGCCCTCACGATTACGCCGGAGCGTGCCGCCAAGGTCGACTTCACGAAGCCGTACTATGAATCTGGGCTTTCCATCATGGCCCGCAAGGACGATGCTTCCATCAAGGGCGTGAAGGGTCTGGAGAACAAGGTGCTCTGCGCTGAAATCGGCTCCTCAGGCTCCGTCTTCATGTCCAAGATCAAGGGCGCCAAAATACGCACCTTCAATTCGGCGGGTGAAGCCTTCCTTCAAGGGCCGCGAGGCCATCGTCAACGACAAGCCCGTCAACGAGTACTTCCTGACTCAGAAGGCCTCCGCCAACCTCAACCTGCGCGAAGTGCCCGGTGTCCTAAAGGCGGAAAACTACGGCTTTGCCATCCGCAAGGGCGACGACAAGCTGCGCGCCCGTCTTGACAAGGTCCTCGACGAAATCCGCGCCGACGGTACCTACGACAAGATCTACGCCAAGTGGTTCGGCGGCAACAAGTGAGCTTCTGAGTGAAAGCAAAGCGCCCGCTGATGGTTTCATCAGGCGGGCGCTTGGATTATTGGTGACGCTGTTCCGGAAGGTTACAGGTCAACTGCTCAGGCCTTGGGACTGGCTGCTGCGGAAAGACCGGCCTGACGGCCGTTCACGAGGCAATCCATCACGGCGCAAGCTCCGATTCGAACCGCACCATGAATGCCGCCCACGCATTCACCGGCTGCAAAAAGACCGGGGATCGGCTTATCCGTTTCAACGTCGAGAACGGCTGTCTCAACGTTGACGGCGACGCCGCCCATGCAGTGATGAACCTTCGGGCTCATTTCTGATACGTAGAACGGGGCTCGGCCAAGTGCTTTGGCGCGCTTGTCGAAGCGTCGGCCGAAGTCTGCGTCGCGTCCAGCGGAGAGCAGTTCGTTATAGCGGGCAATGGTGGAGTCAAGAGATTTGCGGTCGATGCCGTAAGCCTCGGCAAGTTCGGCGAGCGAGGCAAACTGACGCAAGGCCCCGGATTTTAGGATCTTTTGAGTCAGGCCGGGACGGACGACTTCCATTTCGTCAACGCCGTTTTGATCGGAAATGGCAAGAGCCTTGCCTCCGCGGTTGATGACGCCGAGTATGGCGTCAGTGCATACCTTGCGGTCTCCGAACTCATCGACAAAGCGACTCCCTGTCTTGGAGTCAACCCAGACGCCGTAGAGGCTGCCTGCGATAGTGGCAAAATGGCTCGCAAGCCCCATGCCTTTTTCGACAGGCGAGCAGGAGGGCAGGCACTGGATCCAGTCAGCCTGAATGACATTCGCACCAATACGACTGGCTTGACGCAGTCCCTCTGCAGTGGCTCCCGGCTGGTTGGTTGTGAGGAACGCTTCTCCGAGCTTGGGATCGAGACGCTTTCTGTAGTTGACGTCCGCACTGAAGCCACCGAAGGCGAGCACAACGCCGCGAGTGACGCCGATAGTTTTAACCGTGCCAGACTCGGGCTTGTTGAACGTCCACCCTTCGCGCACTTGCACGCCAGTCACGCGTCCATCCTCTTCTCGGAAGATCTTCTCCAGCAAAGTGCGGGTGCAAAGCGGAACGCCCATCGCTTTGAGCTTGGAGGAACATGGAACGAGAATGCCCTGACCGGTTCCCTGTTTTGTCACCATGCATCGGGCTGCGGAGTGTCCTCCCTTGCCTGTCAAGTGCGTGTTCCACTCAACTCCCATGGACGTGCGGGTCCACTCAAAAGTTTCCGAGGCTTTTTCGCAGACAAAGCGAATTAGCTCAGGATTGCCAAGTCCCTGACCGATTCGAGTCATGTCGGCAATCAGCTTTTCGGGGGAATCCTCGATGCCCTGGGCTTTCTGAACGCTTGATCCAGGTACGGCCATCATGCCGCCGGAGAGAGACGAGTTTCCGCCGAGGAAGGCCATTTTCTCAATAACCTTGACCTTGACGCCTTTTTCGGCAGCTGCAAGCGCAGCTGCCATGCCGGCGAATCCTGAGCCGACAATGAGCACGTCAGTCATTTCGTCATAGTGGCGTGCAGGCGTTGTTGCGTGGGCGGCTGCAGGTACGAGCAGTGCGGAAGCTGCTCCGCCGAGAACTGCGCGGCGGGAAACGGTGAATTGGGTCATGAGCATGCTCCTTTCAAGATCCTCATCGAGAGAGTAAGGTCGTGGCGGACGGTCAGTCTGGTTGGCCTCCCGATGAAAGCGGACGAATGATCTGAACAAGTCTACTCTTGAGATGCGCTCTCTCAGACGATAAATCAGAAGCCAAAACATGACTTGGAGCAAGTGTCGGGAGAATTAGGCGGTTGCCCGAAAGAGGGGGCTCTGAGAAAAAAAGAAAACCCTGAAAAACAAGAGTTTTTCAGGGTTTGACTTTATGTCAAAGCGAGAAGGTTATTCCCACTCAATGGTGGCGGGCGGCTTGCCTGAGACGTCATAGACGACGCGGTTGATGCCGCGGACTTCATTGATGATGCGGTTGGAAACCTTGCCGAGAAGTTCGTACGGCAGGTGGCTCCAGACGGCGGTCATGAAGTCGGACGTTTCGACGCAGCGCAGGCTCACGACCCATTCGTAGGTGCGGCCGTCGCCCATGACGCCCACGGACTTGACCGGGAGGAAGACCACGAAGGCCTGGCTAACCTTGTCGTAGAGGTCGAAGTTGCGGAGTTCTTCGATGAAGATCGCGTCGGCTTCACGGAGAAGGTCGGCGTATTCACGCTTGACTTCGCCGAGGATGCGCACGCCGAGGCCCGGACCCGGGAACGGGTGACGATAGACCATTTCGGCCGGAAGGCCGAGTTCGACGCCGAGCTCGCGGACTTCGTCCTTGAAGAGGGAGCGCAGCGGTTCGAGGAGCTTGAGGTGCAGCGTGTCGGGAAGACCGCCCACGTTGTGGTGGGACTTGATGGTCTTGGCCTTCTTCGTCTTGGCGCCGGCGGACTCGATGACGTCGGGGTAGATCGTGCCCTGGGCGAGCCACTTGGCGGCCGTGAGCTTGGAGGCTTCTTCCTGGAAGATCTCGACGAAGACGCGGCCGATGATCTTGCGCTTCTGTTCCGGATCGGTGACACCGGCGAGTTCGTTCATGAAGCGGTCGACGGCATCGACGACGATGAGCTTGAGGCCCATGTTCTTTTCGAACGTTTCACGGACCTGTTCGCGCTCGTTCTTGCGAAGGAGGCCGTTGTCGACGAAGACGCAGGTGAGCTGCTTGCCGATGGCGCGGTGGATGAGCGCGGCGGCCACGGAGGAGTCGACGCCGCCGGAGAGGCCGAGAATGACTTCTTCGTCACCGACCTGCTCGCGGATCTGCGCGACGGCTTCGGCGACGTAGTCGCCCATGACCCAGTCGGCGGAGCACTTGCAGATGTCGAGCACGAAGCGGTTGAGCATTTCGCGGCCCTTGAGCGTGTGCGTCACTTCCGGATGGAACTGGACGGCATAAAAGCCCTTTTCCTCGTTGCACATGCCGGCGAT
>ERZ791889.421-NODE-421-length-21579-cov-6.323035_pt1 | contig 21579 bp, 24 predicted proteins | sample MGYA00510156_ERZ791889 | MGnify/ENA primary metagenome ERZ791889 (study PRJEB30046, sample SAMN00792108) | human gut metagenome | study: EMG produced TPA metagenomics assembly of the A metagenome-wide association study of gut microbiota in type 2...
GAATTGTAGAATAAAAAACTTGCTTAAAATAAATCCTCTATTTTTTTGAGCAGTTCTATTTAATAAATTTTAAAAGGTGTGTAAGAAAATGGATAAAAAATTAAAAATAGCAGTGGCTGGTACAGGATATGTAGGTCTTAGTATAGCAACACTTTTAGCACAACATCATAAAGTTGTAGCTGTTGATATTGTACCTGAAAAAGTAGATTTAATAAATAATAAAAAATCTCCTATTCAAGATGAATATATTGAAAAATATTTAGCTGAAAAAAATTTAGATTTAGTAGCGACACTTGATGCAAAAGAAGCATATTGTGATGCAGATTTTGTAGTTATTGCTGCTCCTACTAATTATGATAGTAAGAAAAATTTCTTTGATACTTCAGCTGTTGAAAAAGTAATAGAACTAGTAATGGAATATAATCCAAACGCAATTATGATAATAAAATCTACTATTCCTGTGGGCTTCACAGAATCAGTGAGAGAAAAATATAATACAAAAAATATTTTATTCAGTCCAGAATTTTTAAGAGAAAGTAAAGCTTTATATGACAATCTTTATCCATCACGTATTATAGTTGGAACTGATATGAAAGATGAAAAATTAGTTGAAGCCGCTCATACTTTTGCTGGACTTCTTCAAGAGGGAGCTATAAAAGAAAATATAGATACTCTATTTATGGGATTTACAGAAGCAGAAGCTGTTAAACTATTTGCTAATACTTATCTTGCTTTAAGAGTTTCATATTTTAATGAGCTTGATACATATGCAGAAATGAAAGGTCTTAATACTCAACAAATAATAAAAGGTGTATGTTTAGATCCACGTATTGGAGATCAATATAACAATCCATCTTTTGGTTATGGTGGATATTGTCTTCCAAAAGATACAAAACAACTTTTAGCAAACTATAAAGATGTACCAGAAAATATTATCGGTGCGATTGTAGAATCTAATAGAACTAGAAAAGACTTCATAGCTGATAGAGTATTAGCTCTTGCTGGTTGTTATGAAGAAAATAGTGAATGGGATCAAGAAAAGGAAAATCAAGGTGTTGTTGGAGTATATCGTTTAACAATGAAATCAAATTCAGATAACTTTAGACAAAGTTCAATTCAAGGAGTAATGAAGAGAATAAAAGCTAAAGGAGTTAAGGTTGTAATATATGAACCTACATTAAATGATGGAGAAACATTCTTTGGAAGCTTAGTTGTAAATGATTTAGAAGAATTTAAGAAAATGTCAGATGCAATAATAGCTAACAGATATGATGAAGCATTAGATGATGTAAGGGAAAAGGTATATACAAGGGATTTATTTGGTAGAGATTAATAAAAAATATTAGGGTATATAGGGAGAGATTTTTATGGATAAAGCTTTTACTAATAAGAGGAATTTTGTAAAGATTTTTTTAGATATTTCTAGTGTCTTATTCTCATCTTTACTTATTGATTACATTATGTTTGAAGAGTTCAGAGATTTACCTGTCAAAATGGCTTTTCTTTACGCGTTCTCTTATGCTGTTGTTGATTTACTTAAGAATGAAGTTGCGACTAGTTGGCAATATACAGACAGTAGAGATATTTTAGAACTTCTTAAACTTAATGGTTTCAGCGCTTGTTCTACTTTTGTTCTTAATAAACTTCTTAAACTTCATAGCTTAAGAATTTTACTTTTAACTTTTATCTTTTCTACTTCTTTAATGTTACTTTTAAGAATGATATTTAGATTACAAAGGCAGGGGAATATCTCTTCAAAAGAGAGAAGAAAAAATAGAGAAAATACCTTAGTCTATGGTGCTGGAGAAGCTGGAAACACATTAATAAGAGAATGCCGTGCTAATAAAAACTTTGAGTATAAGATACTTGCATTTATCGATGACGATCCTAAAAAATATAGAACTATAATAAATGGAATTAGAGTTTATGGCGGTTTAGATACTATAGAAGAAGCTATAGAAGAATATGATATCACAACAGTAATTATAGCTATTCCATCTCTAGATAACAAAATAGTAAATGATATCTTTAAAAAGATAGAAAAGATACCAAATATTAAAATTAAAAAACTTCCATTTGTAAGTAATTTAATAGATAACTCTCTTACTAATCAAATTAAAGATGTTAGTATTGAAGATTTACTTGGAAGAGATCAAGTTGAAATTAATGATGGAAGTATAAAAGATCTGATACATAATAAGGTAGTATTTGTAACAGGTGGTGCTGGAAGTATTGGTTCTGAACTTGCAAGGCAGATAGCTAAATATGAACCTCAAAAACTTGTAACAATAGATGTTAATGAAAATGATATATATTTCTTAGAGCTTGAACTTAAGAGAAAATATCCAAATCTTGACTTAGTTTCAGAAATATGTAATATTCGTGAAAAAGAAAAATTAGAATTTCTATTTAATAAATATAGACCAAATATTGTATTCCACGCGGCAGCTCATAAACACGTGCCTTTAATGGAGCATAACCCAGAGGAAGCTATAAAGAATAATATATTTGGTACTAGAAATGTAGCAGAGTGCGCAAATGAATTTGGTGCTGATAGAATGGTTCTTATCTCAACAGATAAAGCTGTTAATCCAACAAATTTGATGGGAGCAAGTAAAAGAGCTTGTGAACTTGTAATAGAACATATGAATGAAGTATCAAAAGGTACTAAATTTATGGCTGTAAGATTTGGAAATGTATTAGGAAGTAATGGTTCTGTAATTCCAATCTTTAGAAAATTAATAAAAGAAGGAAAAAATCTAACACTTACTCATAAAGATATTACAAGATATTTTATGACTATACCTGAAGCAGCTCAACTAGTAATAGAAGCTGGAAGTATAGGAAATGGTGGAGAGATATTTATCTTAGACATGGGAAAACCAATTAAAATCTATGACTTGGCTAAAAATATGATAAGGTTATCAAATGCAAAAGTAGGAATAGATATAGTTGGATTGAGACCAGGAGAAAAACTTTATGAAGAATTGCTTTATGATACAAATAATGCTATAAAGACAGCTAATAAAAAAATATTTATTACTAAGATAGATAAAGGAAATATTGAGATTGATAAGTACTTTGATGAATTAAGAGAATGTACACACAATCCAGATATTTCAAAAATAAAAGAGATAATGAAGAAAGTAGTAGTATCTTACAAGGAGGTAAAATATGAATAAGGAATTTGTTCCTTTTAAAAATTGTGTTTGGCTTAGTTCTCCTACAATGCATGGAGAAGAATTTGAATATATGAAAGAAGCTTATGAAACAAACTGGATGTCTACTGTTGGAAAAAATATAGATGAGGTAGAACGTCTTGCTTGTGAAAAAGTTGGGTGTAAATATGCAGTAGCTTTATCTGCTGGAACAGCATCACTTCATTTAGCAGTAAGACTTGCTGGAGTTAAACCTGGAGATAAAGTATTTTGTTCTGATATGACTTTTTGTGCAACAGTAAATCCTGTTGTTTATGAAGGTGGAGTTCCAGTATTTATTGATACTGAATATGATACTTGGAATATGGATCCAGTGGCTTTAGAAAAAGCTTTTGAAATTTATCCAGAAGTTAAAGTTGTAGTAGTAGCTCATCTATATGGAGTTCCCGGAAAAATAGATGAGATTAAAAAAGTTTGTAATAAATATGGAGCTACAATAATAGAAGATGCCGCTGAATCATTAGGAGCAAGTTACAAAGGACAACAAACAGGAAATTTTGGAGATTTTAACTGTATCAGTTTTAATGGTAATAAAATAATAACAGGTTCTTCTGGTGGAATGTTACTTACTAACAGTAAAGAAGCAGCGGAAAAAGTAAGAAAATGGTCTACTCAAGCTAGAGAAAATGCTCCTTGGTATCAACATGAAGAGGTTGGTTATAACTATAGAATGAGCAATGTAATAGCTGGAGTTGTGAGAGGACAATTTCCTCATCTTGAAGAGCATATTGCTAAGAAAAAAGAGATATATGAAAGATATAAAAAAGGATTTGAAGGATTACCAGTTACAATGAATCCTTTTGATGAGGAAAATTCAGTGCCTAACTATTGGTTAAGTTGTATGTTGATAGATGAAAGTGCAATGTGTAAACAAGTTCGTGGAGAAAATGAAGTTGCATATATTAAAGAAAAGGGTAAAACTTGTCCAACAGAGATACTTGAAACAATGATGAAGTATAATGCTGAAGGAAGACCAATTTGGAAGCCAATGCATATGCAACCAATCTATAGAATGAATGGATTTGTTACAAGAGAAGGTAATGGAAGAGGAAAAACTAATGCTTACATTCAAGGTGGAGCTTTAGGAAAAGATGGAAAACCTTTAGATGTAGGAATGGATATATTCCAAAGAGGTCTATGTCTTCCAAGTGATAATAAGATGACAGAGGAAGAACAAAATATAGTAATAGAAATAATAAGAAGTTGTTTTGAATAGGTGCAAGAGATGAAATTATATGAGAATTTTTTTAAAAGATTTATTGATTTTTGTTTGTCTTTTGTAGGATTTATTGTATTATCTCCACTGCTTTTAGTCTTATCTATTATTGGAGCTATAGCAATGAAAGGAAATCCTTTCTTTTGTCAACCTAGACCGGGTAAAAATGAAAAAGTTTTTAAATTAATAAAATTTAGAACAATGTCAAATGCAAAAGATAAAGATGGAAACCTTCTTCCTGATGATGTTAGATTAAATGGATATGGAAGATTTTTAAGAAGTACATCTCTTGATGAACTTCCCTCTTTAATAAATATTGTATGTGGAGATCTTGCAATAGTTGGTCCAAGACCTCAACTTGTGAGAGATATGGTATTTATGACATCAATTCAAAGAAAAAGACATAGTGTTAGACCAGGACTTACAGGACTTGCTCAAGTAAATGGAAGAAATAATATTACTTGGGAACAAAAATTTGAGTATGATCTTTGTTATATAGAAAAAATTACTTTATTAGAAGATTTAAAAATTATTTTTAAAACTTTTGAAAAGGTAGTAAAAAGAGCTGATATTGTAAGAGAAGGAACAGTATCAGATATGGATTTTGGAGATTGGCTTTTAGAAAAAAATGAAGTAACAAGAGAAGAATACAATAGAAAGCAAGAAGAAGCAAAAGAGATATTAAGGAAAGGTTAGAGTAATGGAAAGTTTAAAATGGAGATATTATAATCATGCTTTATTACCAACAACTGCTCCTCATGAAAAAATAGACGAGTCTGTTATAAAGCAAGGTATTTTATGGAAAAAGAAATGGGGGGGGGGTACCACTATTAATAAGATGGACTACAGAATTTGATTGTCAAAAAGAAACAGGATGGTGGTATTGTGTTAAAGATACTCCTTTTGATATAAATTCTTTAAAATCAAAAAGAAGATATGAGATAAATAAAGGAAAGAAAAATTTTTATGTAAAAATAATTAATCCATCAGAATATGCAGAGGAAATATATCAAGTATATAAAGAATCAGTAAATTCTTATTCAAAAAAAAGCTATAAATTAGATAGTAAAGAAAAATTTATTAAAAATTTACTTAAACAAAATAGTTATATAGTTTTTGGAGCTTTCCAAAATGAAAATAATAATTTAACTTCTTATGCTTTAATTAATAAAAAAGATGATTTTATCAATTTTAATGTTTTAAAATCTATTCCTAGATATGAAAAGTATGGAGTTAATGCAGCAATAGTAAGTTATATATTGGAGAGTTTTAAGGAAGAGCTAAATAATAAAATTTATATTTGTGATGGAGAAAGAAATATTTTACATAAAACAGATTTTCAAGATTATTTAGAAAAATATTTTGGTTTTAAAAAGGCTTTTTGTAAATTAAATATCGAGTACAGACCAGAAGTTAAATTTATGGTTAATATTTTATACCCGTTTAGAAATTTTATAAAGTGTTTTGGAAATATCTTAATTTTTAACAAAATAAATGCCATTCTCTATATGGAAGAGATTAGAAGAAGTGTTAAATAATTATTTTTAGGAGAAATAATTTTATGAAAAAAGACTTAGTTTCAATTATAATGCCATCGTATAATACTACTCAATACATAGCTGATAGCATTAACTCAGTTATAAATCAAACTTATAAAAATTGGGAATTGATTATAGTTGATGATTGTTCAACTGATAATACAGATGAAATAGTAAATAAATTTTTAAAAGATAAAAGAATAAAATATTTTAAAAATAAAAAAAATAGTGGAGCTGCTATTTCAAGAAACAAAGCTTTAAGAGAAGCTAAAGGAAGATGGATAGCTTTTCTTGATAGTGATGACTTATGGGTTCCTGAAAAGTTGGAAAAACAAATTAATTTTATGGAAGAAAATAGTTATTCTTTTTCTTATTCTTATTATCAAGAGATTGATGAAAAAGGAAAAGAATTAGGAGTAGAAATACAAGGCCCTAAAAAAATTAATAAGTTTGGAATGTACAACTATTGCTGGGTTGGTTGTTTAACAGTAATGTATGATGCAAGAAAAATAGATTTAATACAAATAAAAGATATTAAAAAGAATAATGATTATGCTATGTGGTTGAAAGTTATTAAGAAAGCTGATTGTTATTTATATCCTTATTCTTTGGCTTTTTATAGAAAACGTACAGGTTCTATCTCAAGACAAAGTTATATTAAACTTATTAAGTGGCATTATAAGTTATTTAAAGAAACTGATGAACAAAATAGTATAAATTCATTTATTTTAACTATAAGGAATTTAATTTTTGGAGTTATAAAGAAAATAAAGTATAAAAGAATTATTTTTAAAAAATCAGTGTAGATTAAGTAGAGGTATAAGTAATGATCGAAATAGCGATAAGTGTTGTTTGTTATGATAATGAAGATGAAATATTAAAATTTGCTGATAAATTAAGTCAGCAAAAAGATTATGAGAAAATTATACTTTTAGTTACATGTAATAAATGTAAAAATGTAAAAGAGTTAGTAGAAAAGTTAAATAAGATAAGAATATGTTCAAAAGTATTTGTTCCAGGAAATAATTTAGGATATTTACACGGATGTTTATATGGACTTAAAGCATATGGCACAGGATATAAATGGGCAATTATATCAAATACTGATATTGATTTTGTATCAAGCGAGTTTTTTTCAAGTTTTTTGAAAAAAAATTATGAATTTAGAATCGGCTGTATAGGACCAGATATTACTTTAAAAAGTACACAAAAGCATCAAAATCCATTTGCTCTAACAAGACCCAATAATATAATTATGAAAATAAGAAAAAAAATATATTCAAGTTACAGATTATATAATTTATATAATTATTTATCAAAGCTAAAAAATAAGATACATAATTCTAAATCCAGAATAGAGAGTGGGTATGTATATGCAGTACATGGAAGTATGATTATATTAAGAAAAGAATGTATTGATAAATTTTTAGAAGATAGTATTCAAATATTTATGTATGTAGAAGAGTTATATATTGCTGAAAAATTAAGAGAAAATCATATATTATCTTATTGTGATATGAACTTGAAAGTAATTCATAATGAAAATCAGGTTACTGGAAAAATTAGTAGTGAAAGAAAACAAAAATGGTTCAGTCAGTCTATAAATTTTTTGGTTAATAGATATTGGAATTAATAATATTTAAATTATTATTGATTATGATTAAATTAGAAAGGGTTATAGAAAATGAAAATAAATTGTAATTATAGTGTTGCTTTGTGTACATATAATGGAGAAAAATATATAGCAGATCAACTAAATAGTATTTTAGATCAGACTATTCCACCAAAAGAAATTATCATTAGTGATGATGGCTCAAAAGATCATACATTAGAGATAGTTAAAAAAGTATTAGAAAATAGTTTTGTTGTATATAAAATTGTAGAAAATGAGGAAGTTCATGGTGTTACTTCTAATTTTAATAATGCTATTTCACTGTGTACAGAGCAAATTATTTTTACATCTGATCAAGATGATATTTGGATTAAAAATAAAGCAGAAGTTATTCTGAAAATATTTCAGAATAATGAGAAAGCACTATTAGTATTTACAAATGGAGAATTGGTGAATCAGAATTTACAGCCATTAAATTGTGATATTTGGAAATCAATAGGAATCTCAGAAAAAATATTTGAAGAAAATCGTTGCTTTGAATATATGTTAAAACGTTGTTTTGTTGTAGGTGCAACAATGGCATTTAAAAGAGAGCTATTTTTAGTAAATGAAAAAATTCCATCTAGTTGGCTTCATGACGGTTGGCTAACTTGGAAATCTATTGCTAAAGGTGCTATTGTTCCATGTAATAAAAAATTAATTCTATATCGTCAACATGGAAAAAATGTTGTTGGAATGAGTAGTACAATATCTATAAAAAGAATAAAAAATTATTTTAATAATTTTAAGATTATTAAAGATACACATATTATTCGATATAAGAGATATGTAGAGTTAAAAGAAAATATGGGGTATATGTTTTCTGATAGAGAAAAAGAAGAATTAAATAAATGTATTTCTTTTTGGAAAGATCTTGTGAATAGTGATGAAAGCAAGAAAAAATTAACTCGTATTAATATTATATTAAAGCATATAATAAATGGAAATTTTGAGAAGTATTTTAATGGAAAAAAAGGAGCATTTCGAGAAATATTATCAGTATTCTTGAATAAATGAAAATGAAATGAAAACTATATTTTATCAAAAAAAGAATTTATTTATAAAAAAAAGTTTCATAAATCAAATAATGGTTTATTTGTTAATTTGTTATTGTATACTATTTCCAGCAGATAAAATAAATATAAAAGAAATTATTTTAATACTTACAATAGGGCTTTGCTATTTAAGTGTGAATAAATTAAGAATTCAAAAATATATTTTCTTTTATGGTATTATATGGCCAATATTATTAATAATATATGCCATAATAAGAGGAGTACCACTTGGAAGTGCGATGTCTTATGGATATGTCTGGGTATTTATTTTACTTTTGCCTATAATTTGGAGAATAAGAATAGATATTAAACCACCATTTATTATATCAACATATATAGTTGCTTTAATTATAGATTTTATTATGCTTTGTGATATATTTGGTATAATTTCTATTTTTTTAAATCCAGTAGGTAATTTTTTTGTTAATATAAGAGAAATTCCTAATTTGGGAAAGGGAACATTAGCTACATTTGGGTATTCTATTTTTTACAAATCAAGCCCTCTTATTTTAGTAACATATGGGTATTTTATATACAAAAAAAAATACATATGTAGTCTACCATTAATAATCGCTTTATTGGGTTCTGGAACACGTGCTAATTTCTTAATGGCAATTTTTATCAGTGTTGCGATTCCAATTTTATGTATAAAAAAACCAGTTTATAAAATAATTATAGTATTGTTAATTGTTACAGTTGGAATGTATCTAGCACCAATAATGGTTAATAAGATGATTGCTCTTAATGCTTTAAAGCATAGCCGTTCAGAATCAATTAAATTAGCTGATGCGAAGGTAATTTTTTTTCTCTTGAAAAAAAACATATTTAATTTTTTATTTGGAACAGGTGTTGGCAGTTCCTTTTTATCTCCTAGAGGTAAAATGATGACAACATTTGAATTAAGCTATATAGATTTTTTGAGACAAACAGGAATTACAGGAATGTTTATTTTTATTTTTATTATTATAAAACCTATAAAGAAATTATGGATTGAAAAACGGTGGCTTTTGGTGTGTTTTTTATCATATTTAGCAGTTGCATTTACTAATCCATTATTAATTACATCTACATCTTTTATGTTATATTTATTGGTTTATAGTGAAGCATTTAGTACTAGTAAAAAAACAGATATAAGGTTTTTAAAAAAATAATTTAATATATTTAATGAAAGGAGTTATATAGATAATTATGAAAGGAATAATACTTGCGGGAGGAAGTGGGACAAGACTTTATCCTGTTACAAAAGCTATATCAAAACAAATAACACCAATTTATGATAAACCTATGATTTATTATCCATTATCAGTTCTTATGCTAGCTGGAATAAAAGATATTTTAGTTATATCTACACCTCGTGACGTGTTAGTATTTGAAGAACTTTTAGGGAATGGAAATGATTTCGGTTTGGATATTTCTTATGCTGTTCAAGAAAAACCAAATGGTCTTGCAGAAGCATTTTTAATTGGAGAGGAATTTATTGGAAATGATTCTTGCGCTTTAGTATTAGGAGATAATATTTTTTATGGGCATGGATTTACAGGGATGTTAAAAGAAGCAGAATCAAGAGAAAAAGGAGCAACAATATTTGGATATTATGTTCCTAATCCTATAGATTTTGGAGTAGTTGAATTTGATAAAAATGGAAAAGCTGTTTCTTTAGAAGAAAAACCAAAAGAACCAAAATCTAATTATGCAATACCTGGATTATATTTTTATGATAATACAGTAGTTGAAAAAGCTAAAAAAGTAAAACCGTCAAAAAGAGGAGAATTAGAAATTACAACTCTTAATGAAATGTATTTAAGCGAAGGAACTCTTAATGTAGTAAGTATGGGAAGAGGGATGGCTTGGCTTGATACAGGAACACACGATGGACTTTTGGAAGCTAGTAATTTTGTAAAAACAATTCAGTCAAGACAAAGTGTAATGGTGGCTTGTCCAGAAGAAATAGCATTTAACAATGGTTGGATAACAAAAGAAAAAGTAAAAGAATTAGCAGAACCATTATTAAAATCAGAATATGGAAAATATTTGATGAATATTATCAAGGAGAAATAAAAATGTCAAAGTTTAAAAAAATAGAAACAGGAATAGAAGGACTATATATCATAGAACCTACTGTTTTTGGAGATAATAGAGGATTTTTTTTAGAATCATATAACAAGAAAGAATTTGAAGAGATTGGGATAACAGATGAATTTGTTCAGGACAATCACTCTAAATCTAAAAAAGGAGTTTTAAGAGGACTTCATTTTCAAACTAAACATTCTCAAGGAAAATTAGTAAGAGTTATAAAAGGTGCTGTATTTGATGTTGCAGTAGACTTAAGAAAAGATAGTAAAACTTTTGGAAAATGGTTTGGAGTAGAGCTTACAGCAGAAAATAAAAAAATGTTCTTTATTCCAGAAAATTTTGCCCACGGATTTTTAACTCTAGAAGATGAAACAGAATTTATGTATAAATGTACAGATCTTTATCATCCAGAATATGATTCAGGAATAATGTGGAATGATAAAGATATTAATATAGAATGGAATTTTGAAAAATATAATTTAAAAGAAGAAGATTTAATATTATCAGAAAAAGATACAAAACATCAATCTTTTAAAGAATTTTCAAATAAATAGGTGATATTATGATTTTAATAACAGGTGCAAATGGTCAACTTGGATATGATTTTCAAAGACTATTTGATGAAATAAAAGAAGAATATATTGCAACAGATGTAAATGATTTAGACATTACTAATATAGAAAAAGTAAGAGAATTTGTAAAAAATAAAAATATTAATTTAATTATAAACTGTGCTGCGTATAATAATGTTGACAAAGCTGAAGATGAAATTGAACTTTGTCAAAAATTAAATACTTTTGCTCCAAGAGATTTAGCAATAGTTGCAAATGAAATTGGTGTAGATTATATAACTTATTCTACAGACTTTGTATTTGATGGAAAAAAGAGAACTCCTTATACAGAGAAAGATATTCCAAATCCATTATCAGTTTATGGGAAAACAAAATTAGAAGGAGAAAAAGAAGTTTTTAAGGTAAAACCTAATAGTTTTGTTGTAAGAACATCTTGGGTTTTTGGAATTGCTAATAATAATTTTAACAAACAAGTTATAAATTGGAGTGAAGCAAAAAATGAATTAGGAATAGTTGATGACCAAATTTCATCTCCAACATATTCAAAAGATTTAGCATATTATTCTTGGAAACTTATTAAAACAAAAAAATATGGACTATATCATCTATCAAATGATGGAGAAGCAAGTAAGTATGACCAAGCAAAATATGTTTTAGATAAAATAAATTGGCAAGGAAAATTAAACAGAGCTAAAACAAAGGATTTTAATTTAAAAGCCGAAAGAGCTGAGTATACAAAACTTGATAGTTCGAAATTGGAAAAAGTAATTGAGAAAAAAATACCTTCTTGGCAAAATGGAATAGATAGATTTTTAGAGGAAATTTAATGAAAGTAAAAAGTGTAAAACTTAATTTTATTTTAAATACAACAAGAATATTTTTAGGGGCATTTTTTATATTAGTGACTACTCCATATATAACTAGAGTATTGGGAGCAGAAAATCTAGGAAAAGTTGATTACGTAAATTCAATTATTCAATATTTTATACTTTTTACAGCTCTTGGGATTCCTAACTATGGAATAAGAGAAATAGCGAAAACTAGGGATAATGTTTTTGATAGAACTAAAACAGTTATAGAATTGGGAATAATTCTTATTATTACAACAATAATTGGGTATGTTGTACTATTTTTTCTTTTAAATAATGTTTCTGGATTTAAAGAATTAAAAACACTTATTCTTATTATGAGCACTTGGATTTTATTTAATAATATTGGATTTGAATGGTTTTACCAAGGAATAGAAAATCAAGTCTATATTACAATAAGATTTATTATTATAAGATTAATAGTTTTAATTCTAATGTTTTTATTTGTTAAAAATTCAAAAGATTATATTATATATGGGATAATACTGGTTCTTATGAATAGTGGTTCTAATGTTTTAAATCTTATAAATATAAGAAAATATTTATCCTTTAAAAATATAACTTTAAAAAAATTAGATTTAAAAAAACATATAAAACCTATTTTAATAATTTTTGCAGCATCTTTGTCTGTAAGTATTTATTTACAACTTGATGTAGTTATGCTTGGAAATGTAAGTGAAAAAATAGTAGCATATTATACTGTTCCAAATAAACTTATAAGGCTTGTACTGGTAGTGATAACAGCATTAGGAACAGTTTTGGTTCCAAGAATAACAAATTGCCTTAAAAATAATGATATGGAAAATTATAAAAAATATATAAACTATTCTTTAAAATATATATTAATGATTTCAATACCATCCGTTGTTGGAATATTTTTATTAGCCAATAATATAATTTTAATTATGGCTGGAGAAAGGTTTATAGAATCTATTTTAACAATGAGAATATTAGTATTTATACTTTTTATAGTAGGAATAGCTTATTTTCTAGGATTTCAACTTTTATATCCTCATGGATTAGAAAAATATTATACTTATTCTGTAACTACAGCAGCTATAATAAATTTTATATTTAATTATATAATGATTCCTAAATATTACCAAAATGGAGCTGCTATAGGAACTATTATAGCAGAACTTACAGGAGTAATGTTGATGCTATACTTTACTAGAAATTATTTAAAAGAAATAGAATTTTATAATTTAAAAAATTTAAAATATTTTATTTCAGCAATAATAATGGGAATAATAATATTATTTATAAAATCATTGTGCTTAGGAAATATTTTAACAATGTTAGTTTCAATATCTTTAGGAAGTATAATTTATTTTATAATTTTATTTCTTTTAAAAGAAGATATTGTAGTATTAGGATTTAATGTAATAAAAAATAAATTAATAAAGAGGTAAATATATGAAAATAATAGTAACTGGTGGAGCTGGATTTATAGGTGGAAACTTTGTTCACTATATGATAAATAAATATAGCGACTACCAAATTATCTGTCTTGATAAACTTACTTATGCTGGAAATCTTGAAACACTAGAACCAGTGATGAATAATAAAAATTTTAAATTTATAAAAGGAGATATTGCAGATAGACCTTTTATCTACAATCTTTTTGAAACTGAAAGACCTGATGTAGTTGTAAACTTTGCTGCTGAATCTCACGTTGATAGATCTATTGAAGATCCAGAAATATTTTTAAAAACTAATATCTTAGGTACAAATGTTTTATTAGACGCTTGCAAAAAATATGGGATAAAAAGATACCACCAAGTATCAACAGATGAAGTTTATGGAGACCTACCTTTAGATAGACCAGATCTATTCTTCACAGAAGAGACTCCAATCCATACTTCAAGTCCATACTCAGCATCAAAAGCCAGTGCGGATTTATTAGTTCAAGCATATTACAGAACTTTTAAAATTCCTGTTACAATCTCAAGATGTTCTAATAACTATGGACCTTATCATTTCCCAGAAAAATTAATTCCTCTTATGATAGCAAATGCTTTAAATGACAAACAACTTCCAGTTTATGGAAAAGGTGAAAATATAAGAGATTGGCTTTATGTAGAAGACCATTGTAGAGCAATTGATATGATAATTCATAATGGTAGAGTTGGAGAAGTTTATAATATCGGTGGACATAACGAAAGAACAAATTTAGAAGTTGTAAAAACTATAATAAGAGAGCTTGGAAAATCAGAAGATTTAATAAAATATGTAACTGATAGACCAGGACACGATATGCGTTATGCAATAGATCCTACAAAAATTAAAAATGAATTAGGTTGGGAGCCACTAACACTATTTGATGAGGGAATTAAAAAAACAATCAAATGGTATTTAGACAATAAAGAGTGGTGGACAAATATCATAAACGGCGAATACAAAAATTATTATAAAAAATGTATGGAGATAAATAATTCTTATATAAAAATTAATAAAAAGTTGAAATAAGGTGAGTTTATAACTTGCCTTTTTATTTTACTTTGACAAACTAGTAAATAAATTATACAATGTATTCAAGAGACAGTAAAATAAAATTAACTACAAATAAATTAAAAAAAGTCAAAAATAATTTTATATTATAATATAAAAAGGTTGGTGAAAAAATGAAAGATTTAAAAAATGCAGAAAATTTATATGAGTATATTTTAAAATTATCAACTTACGATATAAATAAAATGGTAGAAAATGCTAAATCTGATGATGAAAAAAAATTTTATTTGAAATTAGAAGAATGGAAAACCCAGTTACTTCAACAAAAATTAATAACAAAGGGAGTATTTTAATGCCGAATTATGTGATTTTTGCAGGAGTGAATGGAGCTGGAAAATCAACACTTTATAATACAATTACACCAACGTTAGATTTAGGAGTTAGAATAAATACTGATGAAGGAGAGGCTAAAAATAATTTAGTAACAACAGAGGATATTTTCGAAGAGAATTAACATTAAAAATAATTAAAATTTAAATAAAGGTTTATGCTAAAGTCAATTTTTTAAAAGTTAAATTTATAAACAATAAATTAAAAAATATCCTTGGAGGTATTTGGTTATGAAAAAAAGAAATGAAAAAAGTATTTATGATTTTTTTACTGAAAAAGAACTAGCTTTAGAGTATATTAAGTTAGAAGATAAATTGATTGAAGTATTTAAAATTAATTCAGTTATTTTTTTAGGAATATGCGGTGGTATTTATACTTCACTTAGCATAGGATTGAATAGAGATATAATAATTGGAATATTTTTGTTTACAGTTTTTATTTTGACTTACCTATGTAAAATTTTATTGAATTTTGACGAAAGATTTAAAAAAATTGAAGATCATTTAAAAATTTCAAAAGAAGAAAAAATAGGTTCTAAATTATGCTATGATATTAGAACACTTGGATTAATAATTTTTGGAATAATAGTTTGTTTTTTTATTATTAATTTGGTACTTCCCCTTTTTTTTGATAAAATAAAATTTATATGGATAATTTACTAAAAATTTTCAAGGAATGTGATTTGTTATGGATATAGAAATAAAAAAAGATGTATATACTGAAATTAGTAATTTATTAAAAGAGGCTAGAAAAAGTATAGTTTCTAATATAAATACCACAATGACTAAAACTTATTTTTTAATAGGAAAAAGAATTGTAGAAGAAGAGCAAAATGGAAATGAAAGAGCTGAGTATGGAGAGAATTTAATAAAAAATCTTTCTAAAAGGTTAACAGAAGAATTTGGAAAAGGATTTTCAAAACGTAATCTATGGCAAATGAAACAATTTTATTTAGCTTATTCAAAAGTGCAGACAGTGTCTGCACAATTCAAATTAAGCTGGTCACACTATCTTATTCTTACGAGAATGGAAAATATAGAGGAAAGAAATTTTTACGAAATAGAATCTATTCAAAATAATTGGAGTTTAAGAGAATTAAGAAGACAGATTGATTCAGCTTTATATGAAAGATTAGTTTTAAGTAGAGATAAAGAAAAAGTTAAAGAATTAGCTTTTAAAGGACAAGTTATCGAAAAACCTGAAGATGTAGTAAAAGATCCATATATTTTAGAATTTTTAGGACTAGAAGAACAAAGTAATTATTCTGAAAATAAGTTAGAAACAGAAATAATAAATAATTTAGAAAAGTTTTTACTGGAACTTGGAAAAGGATTTACATTTGTTGGAAGACAAGTAAGATTTACTTTTGATGAAAAGCATTTTAGGGTAGACTTAGTTTTTTACAATAGAATACTAAAGTGTTTTATATTGATTGATTTAAAAATAGGAGAGGTTACTCATCAAGATTTAGGACAAATGCAAATGTATGTAAACTATTATGATAGATATGCCAGACTTCCTGATGAAAATAAAAGTATAGAAATTATTATATGTAGAGAAAAGAATGATACTTTAGTAAGATTAACTCTTCCTGAAGACAATAATCAAATTTTTGCTAGTAAGTATATGACAGTTCTTCCATCTAAAGAGGAGTTTAAGAAGATATTAGATAAAAATCTTAGCAAAAAATAAAAAATGGCGTCCATATGAGGGATCGAACCCCAAACCCTCTGATCCGAAGTCACTTTTTGACAGAAAGTTATATTAAATTTTAAAAAGTTATATGCGATAACAAAAGTAGTTATCAGTATATAATTTTTTTTTATTTGTTAACCTTTTTATTTATTTTTTAAAAAAATTAATAAAAAGTGACGTTTTGATGACGGAGGAAAATATGGGAAATAATATAGTTTTAACTGATGAACAGAAAAAAATGTTAAATATCATAGAGGATAAAAGAGTGGATTTTTATTTTAGAGTTGAGAATGCAGTAATAGATAACTATCAAATATTTGATAGTATTTATGAAGCGTACTTATATGTTGTGTTGTGTAGATATTGTAATAACGGATCTGTTGCATTTCCAGGCTACAAAAAATTAGCAGATCAATGTCATTGTTCAAGGAGAACAATTATAAACGCAATGAATGTTCTTGAAAAAAAGGGATATATAAATAAAGTTACAAGAAATTATGTTAAAGAGGGGAAAAAAATAAATGAAACTAATTTATATACAATAAATAATATTATGAAATATGTAAAGATTGATACTAGTGTATCAGATGCACTACCACTAGTGCAAGATATGCACCACCCTAATGCATCTGATGCACCCAATAAAGAACTAGAGATAAAGAACAATAATATAAATAACACTACTACTAGCAGTAGTGTTGAGAGATATGATTTTTTAGATCTAGAAGAACTTAATTTGTTAAATGAAGGAACTAAGAATAATATAAGAAAAAATATTAAGAGTTTAGATTTTGACAAATTTAAGAAAGTATATGATTTTGTTAAAGATAAATTTGATAGTGGAAAAGTTAAAAATTTCAATGGTTTTTTGTATGAAATGTTAAATCAGGAATGGGATATTAATATTCAATCTGAAGAAGTAACAAAAAAAGAGTTAAGCGAAGACAAGAAAAAATGGCTCAACTACTATTCAGGAATTATGACTAATCAAGCATTAAAGGAAGAAGTAGAAAAAATTATAATAGATATTCCATTAGAAATTCTTGAAAAGAATAAATCAAAACTTGGAATGATGAATGGATTTGAATTTAAGCAGCATTTATGTATGCTAAAAAAACAGAGTATATCGAGCTAGTATTTTCTCTTTTTTTACAAAAAATTATAAAATTTTTTATCCAAAATTAAAAGGAAATTTATAAATGGAGAAATTTATTTATAAAAAAAAGAGAAAAGCAAGCTACTCAAATATACTGTCGTTTATTTGAAGCTTGGCAGGGGAGTATCCCCTACGACCCCTTAGTTTTTGCTAGTCTTCTCTTTTTCAAGAGAGAAGATTTAGCAAAAATAATAATATGAATGGAGGACATATGAAAGAAAAATTAAAGCAGTTCACAATTAGATTAAATGAAAAAGACCATAAAAATTTAATTGAACAAGCTAAATATTTAGGAATTAGTCAGGCTGAACTTCTGAGAGAACTACTTAGAAAAAATATGATTAGCGATATTAAAGACTATAATATTTTTCTTGATGAGTTAAGAAGAGATGTAAGAACTCTTACAAATAATGTTAACCAAATTGCCAAAAAAGTCAATAGTGATATTCTTATAAATGAGCTTGAAGAAGCAAATAATCTACATAAGGAGATTACAAAAATATGGCAATTATTAAGGTAGTTAAGTCAAGCGGGAAATCTAAAGGTTCTATAAAAGCTGTAGCTGATTATGTAGGAAAAAAAGCTTATGATACTTTTGGGATTAATTGTAGTCAAGATTATAAAGAAATTCCGAAACAATTTGATGAAACTAAAGAATATTTTGGAAAAAATGGAGGAAGGTTATATAAACATTATATTCAAAGTTTTGCTCCAAATGAAGTAAAAAAAGAAGATGTTATAGAAATTGCTAAGAAATGGGCTGAAAGAGTATTTAGAGGATATGAAGTCTTTATAGCTACTCACGACGATAAGAATCATTTACACGCTCATTTTGTAGTAAACTCCGTGAGTTTTGAAAATGGAAGAAAACTTCACGAATCAAAGAATGATTTAAAAGAAAAAAAGAAAATTAATGATGAAATTTGTTTGGAATATGGGATTGAAAATAAATTCAAGCCTAAACCAAGAGGAGAGATAATAACTTTCAATAACCAAAAATATCAAATTATAAAAAAAGGAGCAGATGTTACAATTTTAGCTGAAAAAGTTTTAGAAAATATGAAAACTTCTAAATCTAAAGAGGAATTTATAAATAATATGAAGAAATCAGGGTATCAAGTAGAGTGGTCAGAAAATAAAAAGAATGTGGTTTTTACTATTAGTCCTAGTATTTTAAAAGAAAAAAAGAATAAATTTAGATTGTCAAATTTACAAAAAACTTTTAATATATCTGATTTTACAAAAGAAAGACTTTTGGAAATTTTCAAAGAAAATAAGGATAAAGAACTAGATGAAATCAGTAGAAAAATTGATTTTAGGATTGAAAAAGAAAGGACAGACAACAAAGATTTAAAATCAATTTCAGAAGATACTAATTTTAATAAAAAAGATTTGGCTACACTTTCTAGTAAAGAATTTGATTTTAAAATTAATGAAAAAGAAAATAGTTTTGAAAGATATATAAACTCTAAAAAAGAAGAATTAGAGAGATAAGAAAGGAGAACAGTTATGAACTTAGATGATGTAATAAGAGAAAATAAAGAAGATTTAAAAGAACAAGAAAGTTTATCAGAAGAAAATATTAAAAATAACTCAAATAAGACAGAAACTACCAGTGTTAAAGAAGTGAAAAAAGAAGATACAGAGGATAAAGCCTCTGAAAAAGAAACTCTAAAACAGCTTGAGGAAGCTGTTTTAAAATTAAAGCTTAAAAACAAAATTGAAGAATTAGAGGATAAGTCTGAAAAATTAACAAAGTTACTAGATAAATTTGCAAGTAATGTTCCTATTTTTATAGAAAGATTAGAAACAATCAATAAAGGTTTAAAATTAAATGAATTTTCAAATACTTTAAGAATAATAGAAAAAAACTCAATGATTCTTTCTAAAAATGTAAATGATTTTATAACCTTTGATAAAAATTTAGTTACTAATCAAAGCAAAAATATTGATAAAAATATAACGGAATTATCTAACACAGCTAAAGTTTCTATTGAACAGAAAGGGAAGTTTTACAAAAATCTAAACAAAAGTTTATTTTATATTGTTACATTACTTTTAGTTGTAAATTTAGGAATAATTTATCTATCAAATAAGAGAGTTATAGAACTAGAAAAAAGGATAGAAAGAGTGAATGTACAAAATGATACAATTTATAAATTGCTTGTAAAAAATGAAAAATTTTGGATAAATAAGGAAGACCAAGAATTATATTTAAAAAAATTAGAAGATGAAAGTAAAAAATAAAACTATTGAATATGATATAATTTAATAAAAGAGATTGGAGATGAAAAGCGTATGTATGAATTAGAAAAAATAGAAGAGTTAGAAAATGAAATTGAAAAAAATAAAAATTATAAAGATATGATAAAGCTTGGAAAACTTTATGAAAGAATAAATGAAAAATATTTAGCTGAAAAGTATTTTAAAATGGCAAGTGAAGAAAATATAGAGGGCTTATTTGAGTTAGGAATTTTTTATTACACAGAGGAGAAATTAAATTTAGCGGAGAATTGTTTTAAAGAAATAGCTGATAAAGGAGATAGTGATTTTCAAAATGCGTTAGCAAATGTTTATAGAAGACAATTTAATTTTGATTTAGCTGAAAAATATTATAAATTATCAATAAATCAAGGAAATATTAAAGCAATTTATAATTTGGGGAGTTTTTATTATTTGGCAGGTAAATATGATTTAGTGATAGATTTGTTAAAAGAAGTTAAAACTACAAGAGCCTATTTAATATTAGGCAAAACTTATTATCAAAAAAATGACTTCTTAAATTCAAAACAATATTTAGAACCACTAACAGAAGAGTACGGAGAAGCTTGCTTTTTACTAGGAGAGATCTATAGAGAACAAGAACAAATGAATTTAGCTGAAAAATATTATAAATTAGGTGCTGATGAAAAAGACGATATAGAGTGTCAAAAAAGACTTTATGTCATTTATAGAGATAAAAAAGATAGTATTTTAGAGAAAAAATATTTAAAATTATTAGTTGGAAATGGAGAGCTTAGATTTAGAAATCTTTTAGCAGAAAAATATATAAAAGAAAAACAATATCAAAAAGCTATAAATTTACTTGAAATTTTTGAGGAAGAAAAATTAATTTACTTAAAATATGATAGTTTTCCACAAGAGGATATAATGTGTAACTTATGTAGATGTTATTTACTGATAGGAGAGTTTAACAAAGCTGAAAAATATATAGAATACATAGAAAGGAAAGATTACTTTAATTACTTATTAGAAGTAGCTGATGTATTTTATGAGAATGATTTTAAAGATAAAGCAGAAAAATATTATTTATTAGCTTATGGCAAAGTTAAATATAGAGAATACGAACTTTCAAAGAAAAGAAAAATCTATATTTCCCATAAGTTAGCAGAAATATATACTGAAAAAAATAATCTTTCTTGTGTAGAAGAATATTTGAAAGTTGCATTTGATAATGGGGATACTTCAAAAGCTCCTTATTTATTAGGAATTTTTTATGCAAAACAAGGTAATCTTGGTTTAGCAGAAGAATATTTAAAAAAATCTGATTTAAAAGAAGCAAAAGCAGAATTAGAGAAAATAAAAGAGATATAATCTGAGGTAGATATTTTAAATATATTTTATTAAAAAATTAAACAAAATCCAAGTAATATTTTAGTAATTTTACTTGAATTTTCTAAAAAAATATTATTTTA
>ERZ791889.440-NODE-440-length-20325-cov-16.450419_pt1 | contig 20325 bp, 19 predicted proteins | sample MGYA00510156_ERZ791889 | MGnify/ENA primary metagenome ERZ791889 (study PRJEB30046, sample SAMN00792108) | human gut metagenome | study: EMG produced TPA metagenomics assembly of the A metagenome-wide association study of gut microbiota in type 2...
CATATCAATAAAATCTATTATTATTATTCCGCTTAAATTTCTAAGTCTTAATTGTCTTGGAATCTCTCTAGCTGCCTCTAGGTTAGTATTTAAAACTGTTCTTTCTAGATTGTAACTTCCAGTATTTTTTCCAGTATTTACATCTATACTTACCAAAGCCTCAGTCTTTTCAATTACTAAGTATCCACCACAATCAAGCCAAACTTCTTTTCTCAAAGCTCTTTCTATCTCACTATCCACTCCATACTCTTGGAAAATATCTTTTTCTCCTGTATAAAGTTTTATCTTTGTAGTTATATTACTTTCACTAAAAGCGTTTATATAATCAATAATATCAAGATATATTTTTTCATTGTCAACAATAAGTTCGTCCACTGAGTTATTTAAAACATCTCTTAAAATAGTTGTCACTATATCATTATCGTTATATAAAATCTCTCCTGTCTTAGCTCTTTTTATACGTCTCTCTATCTCTTCCCATTTTTTTACAAGATAAATCATCTCTCTCTCAAAATGGTGGATAGATTTTCCCTCAGCAGCTGTTCTTATTATTACACCCATTTTAGCAGGTTTTATCTCTTTGAAAATATCCTCTAATCTTTTTCTCTCATCTTCATCTTTTATTTTTTTGGAGATAGCCAAGTGGTCATTATTTGGCATAAGCACTAGATATTTTCCAGGAATTGTAAAGTTAGTTGTTACTCTAGCCCCTTTATTACCACGAGGAACACTTAAAACTTGAACTACAACCTTATCTCCCACTGTTAAAAGTTCCTCTATGGCTTTATTACTATTTACTATTCCGTTTAGATATTTTTCTTCAAACTCTCTCAAATCATCTACATAAAGAAAACTATTTTTCTCTAAGCCTATATCTACAAAGGCTGATTCCATACCAGGTAAAACATTTGCTACCTTTCCCTTGTAGATATTTTTTATAATATTTGATTCGTCGTTTCTCTCATTAAAAATCTCTACAACTTTATCTTCTTCGATTATAGCAGCTCTTTTTTGAAAGTCATTAACATTTATTATTATTCTGTTCATAACTCTCACCTAATTCTCTTTCTAGTATTTCTCTTCTACTATATTCTACATCATTTACAATAATTTTTGAAATAGATATTTCATTATTTATTGTAAAATTAATCTCTCCCAATCTCTTAATATTTTTTCTTTTTAGCCCCACTACTCTTGAAACAAGTCTTTCATTAAGAATAATATCCAACTTTCCATCTTTTTCTTTTATTTTTTTCAAAAAATCAAAATAGATCTCTCCATCTACTAGCTCCCTAAAAGCTGGATGAAAAGCTCCCTCTACTGCAACTCCACCGTTTCTCAAATCATCTGATGGTTGAAGTCCCACTCTTATTATGTTTATTCCATTAAGTTCTAAAAGACTTATTATCTTTCTACATCTTTTTATTGCCTCATCTAGAGTGAATACCTCATACTCTCCCCTTTGATACATTCTCTCCATCTCTGTATCTTTTATAATAAGAGTTGGATAAACTCTAGCATTTTGTGGCATAATCTCAACAACTTTTTTAGCTGTTTCAAAATCTGTTTCAAATGTTGAACCTGGAAGTCCTGGCATAAGTTGTATTCCCAAATCTATTCCATAGGATTTTATAAGTTTTGATGCTTCATAAACAACCTCTATAGGATAGTATCTAGCACTTTTTTTCAATACATCTTCATCAAGAGATTGAACTCCAAGCTCTATTGTTGTTACATTATATTTTTTAAGTTGGTCTAAAACCTCTCTATTTATATAATCTGGTCTTGTAGAAAGTCTAATCCCTTGCACAAGTCCCTTATCTAAATATTCTTTTACACCCTCTAGATATTCCTTTTGCTTTCCAAGAGAAATCCCCGTAAAAGTACCACCAAAAAAAGCTACTTCTTTATAGGAATCCTTTGGAAGTATTTTTAAATATTCGTCTATTATATTTCTTAAATCTTCTATTGTTACATCAGTTTCTCTACCATTAATCTTCACTTGATTACAAAAAACACAAGCATTTGGACAGCCAAAATGGCTTATAAAAATAGGGATATTATAATGTTTCATTAGTATTTTACACCTAACTTTTTACATAGAGCTTGAGCTGCTCCGTGTTCTGCTAATTTTTTACTTTTTCCGATTCCTTTCTCAGAAATCTCATCTCCAATTTTCACTACAATTTCAAAAAGTTTTTTATGGTCTGGTCCTGTTTCATTTATAACTTCATAAGTTGGCACTTGTTTATATACTTTTTGGCTATACTCTTGAAGTATAGTTTTAAAGTCCATTATCTCTTCATCTTCTTCTATATGGTCAATATAATATTTTAGGTGATGAAGTGCCACACGTCTTGCTGTATCAAAATCTGAGTCAAGATATACAGCTCCAAGAACTGCCTCAAATAGATCTCCAAGGATAGAACTTCTATCTCTACCACCTGTCAATAGCTCTCCTCTACTTAGATATAAATATTCTCCTAAACCTAACTTTCTTGAAACTTTAGCTAAAACTGGTTCACTTACAGCCATAGATTTTATTTTTGCTAAATCTCCCTCAGTATAATTTGTATGATTTTTATAAAGATATTCAGCAACAATAAGATCTAGAACTGCATCTCCTAGCAGTTCTAGTCTTTCATTGTTTATTTTTTTATATCTTTTATTTTCATTACCAAAGGATCTATGTACTAGTGAATTTTTTAATAAACCTATATCTTTAAATTCATACCCTATTTTTTCTTCCAAAGAGTTTAAATCTAATTTTGAATCCACTTCCATATTTTCTCCTAATCTAACTAATCTTCAAATTTTTTCATAGCAATAACAGCGTTATGTCCACCAAATCCTAAAGAACTTGACATTCCTACTTTGATTTCTCTTTGTACTGCTACATTTGGAGTACAATTTAAATCACATTCTGGGTCTGGATTTTCATAGTTTGCTGTCGGAGGAATTACTCCCTCTTCTATACTTTTTGCAAGTATTACTCCTTCGATTCCACCTGCTCCACCTAAAACGTGTCCAGTAGCTCCTTTTGTTGAAGAAACGTTCATTTTATATGCCCATTCTCCAAATACTTCTTTTATAGCTGCCGTTTCATTTTTATCATTAAGAGGTGTTGAAGTTCCGTGAGCATTTATATAAGTAACATCTTCTAAGTTGATATTTCCTTCAGCTAATGCCATTTTAAACGCTCTAACTGCTCCGTCTACTGCTGGTGCTGTAATATGGTGAGCATCACAAGTTTCTCCATATCCTATAACTTCAGCATATATTTTTGCATTTCTAGCTTTTGCATGTTCAAGTTCTTCTAGAACTAAAACTCCTGCTCCCTCTCCCATTACAAATCCATCTCTATCTAAAGTAAATGGTCTTGATGCTGTTTTTGGGTCTGGGTTTGTTGAAAGAGCTTTCATATTCGCAAAAGAGTTGATACCAAATTCTGTGATACAACCTTCAGTACCTCCAGCAAACATAACGTCAGCTTTTCCAAGTTTTATTGTTTCATAAGCATCTCCTATTGAGTGAGTTCCAGCTGCACAAGCTGTAACTACTGCTTTATTAGGTCCTTTAGCTCCTAAATAAATTCCAACATTTCCAGCAGCCATATTAGCTATTATAGCTGGGATTGTGAAAGGAGATATTCTTCTATTTCCTTTTGTAAGTCTTGTTTCTATTTGAGATTCAAATACTTCCATTCCACCGATTCCTGATGAAACAATAACTCCAACTCTTTCTGCATTTGTTTCATCTATTACAAGATTTGAATCTGCTTGAGCCATTTTTGATGCTGCAATAGCAAATTGAGCATTTCTTGCTAATTTTTTTACTTCTTTTTTCTCTATTCCAAAGTCTTCAGGTGAAAAATCTCTAACTTCTCCAGCACATTTTACGGGAGTGTTTGTAGTATCAAAACTTTCTATTGTTTTTATTCCACTTTTTCCCTCTTTTATAGCTGTCCAAGATTTTTCTAATCCTGTCCCTAAAGCTGTAATAAGACCTAGTCCTGTAACTACAACTCTTCTCATCTCATCACCTCATATTTATATATATAAAATAAAGGGGATTGTTTCTTATCCCCTTTAGATTTCGTACATTTCTTACTTGTTAGCTTCGATATAATCAATTACATCTTGTACAGTTTTTATGTTTTCAGCATCTGTATCAGGAATTTCTACGTCAAATTCTTCTTCAAAAGCCATTATTAACTCAACAGTATCTAATGAATCTGCTCCTAAATCCTCAACAAAGTTTGCTTCAGGTGTTACTTGGTCAGCATCTACACCTAATTGTTCTACTACTATTTCTTTTATTTTGTCTAACATATCTATTTCCTCCTAAATTTTATTTTTTTATCTTACTCTACATAATAATATTATCAAATTTGGTTATACTTTTCAATAGTTTTATTAAAATTTATGATTATAAATTGTTAACATCTTCTACTGAATTTATATTTACTACTTTTATTTCTTTATCTATTTTTTTGATAAGTCCTGCTAAAACTTTTCCAGGTCCTATTTCATAAATAGTATCTACACCATTTTCTTTTAATTTTTTTATAGTGTCAACCCATTTTACTGGTCCAAAGCTTTGAGCATAGATCTCAGCTTTTATCTCTTCTGGTTTTGTTAAGAAGTCAGCTGTTGTATTTGCAACTAATGTAACTTCAGCATCTTTGAAGTTATATTTTTCTGCTTCTTCTCTTAATTTTTCTCCAGCTGGTTTCATAAGAGATGAATGGAAAGGTCCAGATACTGCAAGAGGCATAGCTCTTCTAGCACCTTTAGCTTTTAATACTTCACAAGCTTTTTCTATAGCTTGTTTATCTCCAGCTATAACAGTTTGTTTTGGTTCGTTAAAGTTTACTGCTTCAACAACTCCGTCAACTTCTTTTAAAGCTTCGATTATATCAGATGATTCCATTCCAATTATAGCAGCCATTCCACCATTTACTTGTTCAGCTATCTCATTCATAACTTCTCCTCTGAAAGAAGTAAGTTTTACTGCTTCAGATAAAGTTAAAAATCCTGCTGAACCCATTGCTGCATACTCTCCAACAGAGTGTCCTGCTACAAAGTCTGGTGTAATTCCATTAGCTCTTACTAATTTTTCTAAAACTAAACTCATAGCAACTATTGCTGGTTGAGTATATTTTGTTTTCTTTAAAGTTTCTTCAGGTCCGTTAAACATTGCATCTTTTAAATCAAATGAAAGACTTCCAAAGATTTCATCAAATTCTTTTTTAGCTATTTCGCTATTTTCATATATATCTTTTCCCATTCCAACAAATTGAGTTCCTTGTCCTGGGAAAACAAATGCTATCTTAGACACATTAACCTCCAATTTATAAAATTACATCAGTAATTTTAACATAATATTTATTAGTAGTCAACAATTTTTTTATTTTGACCATCTCATTATAAGAGAACCATAAGTTAATCCTGCTCCAAATCCTGTAAGAGCGATTAGATCACCTTTTTTAAGTCTTCCCTCTTCTAATGCATCTCCTATTGCAAGTCCTATTGATGCTGCTGAAGTGTTTCCATATTTATGGATATTTAAGTAAACTTTTTCCATAGGGATTCTAAGTCTTTTTGCTGCAGCCTCGATTATTCTAAGGTTTGCTTGGTGAGGGAATAACATATCTATTGTACTTAAATCTACATTTCCTTTTTTAGCAGCCTCTTTTGTAGCAAAAGGAAGTGCTTTTACTGCAAACTTAAATACATCTGTTCCGTTCATTTCTAAGTAAATTTCTTTATTTAATACTCTTTCAACAGTGGCAGGATACATAGTTCCTCCAGCTTTTATTCTAAGAGTACCGTCATCTACACCTTCAGTTCCCATATAAGAAGAGATTATTCCATAACCCTCTTCAACTTCTCCCATAACTGCTGCACAAGCTCCATCTCCAAAAAGAATAGCTGTGTTTCTGTCTGTCATATCTAAAAGTCTTGAAACTGATTCAGCACCGATAACTAATATTTTTTTGTACATTCCAGTTTGGATTAAAGATCTTCCAACTGTAAGTGAGTAGATAAATCCACTACAAGCTGCTTGAATATCAAAACAAGCTGCGTTTACTGCTCCTATTTTCTTTTGAACAAGTGATGAACAGTTTTGAACTCTATAATCTGGTGTACAAGTTGCAAGAATTATAAGTTCTATATCTTCTGGGTTTAAACCTGCATCAGCTAAAGCTTTTTTTGCTGCCTCTGCTGCAAGGTCAGATGTCCCTTGTCCATCTACTGCATATCTTCTTTCTTTTATTCCAGTTCTAGTAGTAATCCACTCGTCTGAAGTATCTACTAATTTTTCCCAATCAGCATTAGTCATAACTCTTTCAGGAACATATTTTCCAAAACCTAATATTCCTACGTTTTCTATCACTATTTTTTCCTCCTATAAATTATTCTACCATATTTTTTTCTTCTTTTTCTTCTCTCTCTTTTTCTTCAATAGCAGAGCTTAATTTTTCTACAAATCTATTTTTAGCAAATTCGTTAGCCACTTTTATTGCATTTTTAAAAGCTAGAGCATCTGAGTTTCCGTGAGCTTTTATAGATATTCCGTTAAGCCCTAAGAATAACGCTCCTCCATATTCTGAAGAATCCATTTTATTTTTCATTTTCTTAAGAGCTTTCTTCATAAATAAGAATCCTATTTTGGCAAAGAAACTTTTTTGTATTTCCTCTTTTAAAACATCAAAAATAAAAGTTGCCACTCCCTCAGCTGTCTTTAAAACCATATTTCCAGTAAATCCGTCAGTGACTATAACATCAATATCTCCACTCATCATATCTCTACTTTCAATATTTCCAACAAAGTTTATTGAGGGATTATCAACTAAAAGGTCAAATGCCTCTCTTGTAACTTCGTTTCCTTTTCCCTCTTCACTTCCTATATTTAAAAGTCCAACTGTAGGATTTTCTTTTTTTAGAATCTCTTTTGCAAATACACTTCCCATTGTAGCAAATTGATTTATAAACTCAGATTTTGTATCGGCATTAGCTCCCATATCCATAAACACAAAGTTTCCTTTTTTACAAGGGAAAACTGTGGCGATAGCTGGTCTTAAAACTCCTTTTATTCTTCTAAGTTTTAGTTGGCTAGCTGAAATATGAGCCCCTGTATTTCCTGCTGATACAAAAGCATCACCAAGTCCAGATTTTACAAGTTCTAACCCTACATTTAAAGATGAATCTTTTTTCTTTCTAACAGCTTGAACTGGATCGTCGTCCATCTCTACCACCTCAGTGGCATTTACTACCTCTAGACGATTTCTATCTATTTTTAGTCTATCTATGATTGTATTTAATTTTTCTTCTTTTCCAACAACTGTTATATCTATATCTGGCATTTCCTTAAGAGCTAGAGATATACCTTTTAGTACTTCTTCACTTCCTCTATCTCCACCCATACCATCTACAACTATTTTCATTAAAAATACACCTCTTTTTAATAACTTTACTAAATTATATCACAATTATCATAAATTATATAAAGTTTTTTTGCAATTTGCAAATTTTTTAAAATTACAGGTGTACTTTAAAAAGTTATAAAAAAAGCAAGTTGGTTGAATCCACTTGCTCTTTTTATCTTGACTATTCTGCTGACGCATTTAGTACTTGTTTTCCGTTATAATCTCCACACTCTAAACAAACTCTATGAGGTCTTTTAGTAGCTCCACATTTTTCACAAGTAACAAGAGTTGTTCCTGCGATTGCGTGGTGTGATCTTCTCATATTTTTTTTAGCTTTTGAAGTCTTTTTCTTAGGTACTGCCATTAGTTTCCCCCTCCTCACAAATTCATATTTTAATTATTTATTTTTATGTTCATCAGTCCTGCCCATCTTGAATCTGTCTCTTCTCCAGAATATTTTTCCAAGTAAGTCTCGTCTTCACATTTTGGAGTGCAAGAGGGATACTGGGGCATATCTAATATTAACTGCTCTCTTACGATCTCATCAATATCAAGTTCATCATCTCTGACTTCGATATAATCTCTGTCGTCCATTAGACCTTGTTTATCCAAACCATCAAGATATTCTTGATAATCTCTTTCGTTAATAGCCACTCCGTAAAAATCTTTATCTTTTAACTCTACTTCAAGTGGTGATAAACATCTTACACAAGTAGTTGAAATTTTAGCTGAATATTTTCCAAAAACAATATATTCATTTTTATCTTTTTGAATCGTTCCTTCAACTGTAACATTTCCTATTAACTGGATATCCTCTAAATGAGATATTTCGTACTCAAATTTTTTAGTGTTCACAACATCAATTTCGCTCAATTTTATTTTCATCAATAAGCCTCCTATTATTGTGATACCTATCTATTTTACACATTTTTTTATATTTTGTCAAGAAGATTTTATCTTTTTTGTCAAGGATTTTTATATTTTATTACACATTAAATAAAAATTCCATTAAATCCCCGTCTTGAACTATATAATCTTTTCCTTCAAGTCTCATTACACCAGCTTCTTGAGCACCTTTCCAACCACCAAGTCTTACAAAATCTTCATAAGAACAAACTTTCGCTCTTATAAATCCTCTTTCAAAGTCTGTATGGATTACTCCTGCTGCTTTTGGAGCTGTATCTCCTATGTTGATTGTCCAAGCTCTTACTTCTTTTACTCCTGCTGTGAAGTATGTTTGAAGTCCTAAAAGTTTGAATCCAGCTTTTATAAGTCTGTTAAGACCTGCTTCTTCTACACCTAAGCTTTCTAAAAACTCTTTTTTGTCAGCTTCTTCCATCTCTTGTAGTTCTTCTTCAACTTTTGCTGAAACTATAACTACTTCTGATCCTAAAGACTCAGCATACTCTTTTACTTGGTCAACATATTGGTTACCAGTAGCTATATCATCTTCTGATACATTTGTAACAAATATCATAGGTTTTATAGTTAAGAATTGATATACTTTTAATAGATCTTTTTCGTCATCAGTAAGATCTAAAGTTTTTAAAAGTTTTTCTTCTGATAAATGAGCATAGCATTTTTCTAAAACTGGAACTAATTTCATAGCCTCTTTGTTTTTGTTTACTATTAGCTTTTTATTTTTTTCTAAAGCTTTTTCAACAGTTTCCATATCAGCTAAGATTAATTCTCCGTTTATTACGTTTATATCTTTTATAGGGTCAACTTTTCCATTAACGTGAACTACGTTTTCGTCGTCAAAACATCTAACTACTTGACAGATTGCAGCAGTTCCTCTTATATTTGATAAAAATTTATTTCCAAGCCCCTCACCTTTTGATGCTCCAGCAACAAGCCCAGCTATATCAACAAATTCTACTGTGGCATTAAGTATTCTTTGTGGATTTATAATCTCAGCTAGTTTTTCAAGTCTTTCATCTGGAACTGTTACCATTCCAACATTTGGCTCTATTGTACAAAAAGGATAGTTTGCTGCCTCTGCTGCTCCAGCTTTTGTTATCGCATTAAAAAGAGTAGATTTTCCAACGTTAGGTAATCCTACTATTCCTATTCCTATCATACCGCTTTCCTCCTAAAAAAATTTTCTTTTACTACAAATTTTATCATAAATACTTTAGTTTGTAAATTATTTATTTTTTTATTGTTTTATTTTCTTTTATATCATTATTTTTATTAGTTTTATATTTTGTATATTTTTTAAAATTTATAAAAATATATACTTTTATATAAATTTGCTTTTTTTATTTTTTTTTGATATAATTGGTATATAAGGTACAATCCCCAAGGGTTAACCTACAAATTATATTCAAAGAAATTTAAAAAAATTTCAAGGTCAGGATATTGGGCACAATTTCGGTTGTGCCTTTTATTCTGCCTTTGACCAAGGCAAGAATATAATTTGTTAGGAGGGTGCGTATGGTATTTAACATAGGAGCCGTCAATATTTCTTTAAATGGTGGTGTTGCTATAGCTGTCATCATTTTGATTGTTGTTTTGTGTTACCCTAAAAAATAACATTTCGTCCCTCTCCCTTAAGGGGTCAACCTGTGAGAATGTTTTTTTATTAATCTTAGAATAGAGGCTCTCAATTTTTGGGAGCTTTTATTTTTTCCTATTATATCCCTTCTATACCCTTATCTAATTTTTTAATAATAACAATTAATTATAATTAAAACCTTATTTTTCTAACATCATAAATACTTTCTTTTGTAAATTATTTATTTTTTAAAAAATTTTTGACAGTAAAAAACAAATGTGCTATAATCAAAATATAGGGTATACCCCTATATAGTTTAAAGGAGGCTAATATGAACTTAAAATTGTCTGTTGAAAATCTTAATTGTGCCCACTGTGCTGGGAAAATCACTGAGGCTATTGAAAATCTTCCTGAGGTTAAAGAGTGTTCTCTTAACTTTATGACTAAAAAATACTCTATAAATATAGATGATAATGTTAATGAAGAGGATTTTTTAGTAAAGATTAATAAAATTGCTAACAGTATTGAACATGGAGTTATTATTAAAAATCCAAATAAAACTTCTAATGAGTTTAAAACAATAAAACTTACTGCTGAAAATCTTAACTGTGCTCACTGTGCTGGTAAAATCACTGAGGCTATTGAAAATCTTCCTGAAGTTAAAGAGTGTTCTCTTAACTTTATGACTAAAAAATACTCTATAAATATAGATGATAATGTTAATGAAGAGGATTTTTTAGTAAAGATTAATAAAATTGCTAACAGTATTGAACATGGAGTTATTATTAAAAATCCAAATAAAACTTCTAATGAGTTTAAAACAATAAAACTTACTGCTGAAAATCTTAACTGTGCTCACTGTGCTGGTAAAATCACTGAGGCTATCGAAAATCTTCCTGAAGTTAAAGAGTGTTCTCTTAACTTTATGATTAAAAAATATTCTATAAAAATAAAAGATAATGTAGATGAAAAAGAGTTTGTAGAAAAAGTTAATGATATTGCAAATGGTATAGAACATGGGGTTATATTAAAAAAATCTACTAATATATCTCCTGTAAATAGTGGTAAAAAGGTAAGTAGAGTAAAACCTAAAGTATCGGCTCACAGTCATAGCCATGTTGGACATACTCATAACCACTCAGTAGCAAATGATACACCTAAAACAGAGGTTAAAAACAGTAAAAAAGCTTTTAACTTTGAAAAAATCTCCCTTATTATAGGTACAGTTTTATTTATCTCTACATTCCTTATAAAAGATAACAGTATAAAACTTATTATCTCTCTTGTAGCTTATCTATTAGTAGGATCTGATGTTTTATACAAATCTCTTATGAATGTAAAAGGTAAAAACTTCCTTGATGAAAACTTCCTTATGTCTATTGCTACAATAGGGGCTTTTGCTGTGAGAGAGTATAGCGAGGCTGTGGGAGTTATGATATTTTACAAAATCGGAGAATATTTCCAAGAAAAAGCTGTAAATAACTCTAAAACTTCCATTGAAAGTCTACTTAAATTAAAAGTAGTAACTGCCAATTTAAAAAATCCTGATGGAAGTATCTCTAAGATTGCTCCTGAAGAAATAAGCATTGGAGATATTTTAGTTATAAAAGCTGGGGAAAATATCCCTGTTGACGGAGTTATTGTATCTGGTACTTCTAACCTAAATCTATCAGCATTAACTGGAGAATCTCTACCTATATATGTAGAAAAAAATAGTGAAGTCTTAAGTGGTAGTATAAATATAGATGGAGTTTTAGAAATCCGTGCCACTAAAGAATATAAAAACTCTACTATTAATAAGATAATAGAAATGATTGAAGATGCTGGAGATAAAAAAGCCCATTCTGAAAAGTTTATAACAAAATTTGCTAAATACTATACTCCTGTGGTAGTTGGTATCGCTGTGATAGTTGCATTTGTATTCCCTGCTATAATGGGAGATTTTAAACTTTGGTTCGGTAGAGCTTTAATCTTCTTGGTTATCTCTTGTCCTTGTGCTTTGGTGTTATCTGTACCACTTACTTTCTTTAGTAGTATTGGTTATGCCTCTAAAAATGGTATCCTTATAAAAGGTGGAAACTTTTTAGAAAGACTTAAAAATATAGATTCTGTTGTATTTGATAAAACTGGTACTTTGACAGAAAATAACTTCCAAATAGAAAAAATCTATTCTTTGGAAGAAAGTGAAGAAACTGTTATTGAACTTGCTAAGGCTGGGGAAATATATTCTAACCACCCTCTTGGTAAAGTTATCCTTAACTATAAAGATATAAAAGTCGATGAAAATAGTATCGCGGACTATCAAGAAATCTCTGGTAAAGGGGTATCTTGTAGATATAAAGATAGTAATATTATGGTAGGAAATAAAAAGTTGATGCTAGAAAATAATATTGTTATCGGAAAACTTTTGGAAAAAGAATTAGATTCTATGGTATATGTGGCTAAAAATGGTATTTTAGTAGGAGCAATTAGCTTTAGTGGAATAATCAAAAAAACTTCTGCCAAAACTATAGCTGACCTTAAAGCTCTTGGAATAAAATCTTTTATGCTTACAGGTGATAATAAAATATCTGCTGAAAAAGTAGGAACATCTCTTGGAATAGATTCTCAAAATATCCATTCAGAACTTTTACCACAAGATAAGGTATCAACTCTTGAAAAAATCCAATCATCTAGTAAAGGGGTTATCTATATAGGTGATGGTATAAATGATGCTCCTGTACTTTCTCTAGCTGATGTAGGTATTGCTATGGGTGGAGTTGGAAGTGATATTGCTATTGAGTCTGCTGATATAGTTTTATTACAAGATGACCCTTACAAAGTAGTTGAAGTTCTTAAACTTGCAAATATCAATAAAAATATTGTTTTCCAAAATATAGTCTTCTCCCTTGGAATAAAAATTATAGTTATGATTTTGGGAGTTTTAGGTTTTGCTAATATGTGGCTTGCTATATTTGCTGATGTGGGAGTATCACTTCTTGCTGTTCTTAATGCCTCTCGTATTTTAGCTCTAAAAAAATTATAATTTATAACATAATTATATGGTATAATAAAGCTATCTTAATTTTTTAAGATAGCTTTTTTTGAGGAGTGATTATTTTGATTTATTTTTTATATGGAGATGTACCCTTACAACTAAAATATGAAGAGCTTATAAAAGAGATAAAAAAAGAAAATCCTACTATTGAGGAGCAATATTTCGATATTTCCCAAGATAATATTGATGATATTTTCACAGCTCTTTCATCTAATAGTATGTTTTCACCACTTACTCTTTTGGTTATAAAAAGACTTGAAAAAATCAAGGACTTATCAAAATTTTTAAAATCTCTTGGGGAGTTTAACTATTCACAAAAGATAATAGTATTACTTTATGAGGAGTTTTTAAATGATTTTGGAAAAGCTAGCAATGAAGTGGATAAGACTTCTCTTAAGAATGCTGAAAAAATAGCAAAACTTATTCCAGCTCGTAAAGCTCTTGAAAAAAAGGCTATGGAGTTTTATGTGGAATCTAACCTTTCTTGCTCTCCCTATGAGGCAGAGAAGTTTTTGGAGATAGTGGGAGATGATTTTTCTAAGGTTAAAAATGAGATAGAAAAGGTTAAAAACTTTTTAAATGGAGAGGCTTTTAATCTTGAAAAAACTATAAATATTTTATCTGTTAGCAACGAATATAGCCTTAATAAACTTATAGAACTATTCCTTTATAGAAAGGAAAAAACTCGTCTTGTAAACTATCTACAAAGAGAAAAAAACTATATGTTGTTTTTAACTATACTAGTTGAGGAGATAACTATCCTTGCAAAGCTTAAAAATCTCCAAAAACGTGGAATAATATTTACAAATATTTCATATAATCAATTTAAAAGTGATGTATATCCTAATATTAAAAATCTTTTTAAAAAAGATAACTATAGATTTATTGCTGAATATCCACTTTTTCTTAAGTTTAAATATCTAAATGATTTCTCTTATGATTTCTTTGATGATAAACTTTTAAGATGTCTTGATGCAGAGTATAATTTTAAAAGTGGTTTTATGGACGAAAATATAGCTGTTGAGATGCTTATTAATAATTTTTTTGAAATATAAATAAAGAGAGGATCAAATTTTATCCTCTCTTTGCCTTTAGTCTATAATGAACTTTAAGTTCCCTTTTTTATTAAATTCTGCCACTAATTTTATATAAAACAATCAAGAAAACAGCAATTAAAATAAAGACAATTTTTCCTTTCCAATCTGCACTAAGGAAATTTTCAAAACTAATTTGAACAGCTTCTGTCATTGCCCAAAAAAAGCTTGTTATAAAAAATAAGCCTAAAAAGATAATAATATGACCTTTATTAAAAGGAGTTATTCCTCCACCCATTAGATAATTATAAATAGTTAAAAAAACAATAATCAAAACAGGTGGTAACATATATTTTAAGAAAAATTTAATTAAAGATTTTTTATTCATATTATCACTCTTTCTTTTATCTTCTGTTTTTTATAGCTTTTTCATAAGAGTTCCAAAGAACTGTAAATTTAAAAGCTAAATAAACTAAAAATACACTTCCTACAACTATGCTAGAAAATAAAATCAGTAGATAAAGTGGTTCAGACATAAATCCAAAACTAAAATAAAACTTCTGAGAAACAGAGTAATGATAGAAAAATACCACAAAACCTACAAAAGATATTATTGATACTTTTATTGGATTACTAAACCATATAAAAGCAAGTGGTGCACTAGGGTCTAATCTCCATTGATTTTTTGTAGCCCAACCAATACAAATTGAAAATATAGTAAATACAATCATAAAAATAAATGTTAAAGTCATATATGTACTAGCTATTGCAATATCATATATATTCTCTACTCTAGAAAAATCCCTTAAAATATCCTCTCCTCTTTCTGAAAATAGTATAAATGCTTTTCCAGAAAGTATTCTAAACCAGTTTCCTGCAAATAATCCATAAATTCCAAAAAGCCAAGCTCCTAAAAGGCTTTGTTTTACAGGAAATTTAAAGGCATTAAAAATTAATTTTAGAACAACTGCCTCAACCAAAGCCCCAAAAACAAAAAATAATAATTTTAAAACTATAATAAAAATTTCTCCCCAACCAGTATCTGGGACTATATTAGTAATATTTCCATATATAAAAAATAATAATACTTGTGGAATAACAACCCTTGATATAAAAAAAGGCATATTTTCTCTAATAAAAGTTACTACAAAAAGAATATCTTTATTCTCAGAGTTTTTAATTTTATCAGAAGAGTTTATTAACATATTTGCAAAAAATAGCAAAATCCCAAGTATTGTATAAATCTCCATAAATCCAAGTGTAAAACACAAAACTCTGCTTGCTGTTTCATCAAACAAAGCACTGAGTATATCTAAAAAATTAAAAAATATTGAATCTAAAGAGATTAAAACTATAATAAGTGGTAAAGCAACAAACATTGAAATTTTTTCACTTAATTTTTTTATAAAATCAAAAAGTACAAAATCCTTATCACTTATTAAAATAAAAATCCCTGCTATCCAAATAAACCCCTTTAAAATATTTATTAGACATAATGTCACTATACAAATATAATACCAAATTTCATATTTTATACCCTCGTAATATATTTTATTTACAATTTCATCTAAAAAAACTAAAATACAAGCTGGTATTAAAATATTTATAATAAATTTTTTAAAAACACCACTCTCTAAAACTTCTAGTTTAACTATAAATTTTACAACTATTAAAACCATCAAAAAATTTATAATAAATTCTGTTAATCCCATTATACAACTTGCAAAAGGAGATAAAATATAGCTAGAATATAAAAAGTCCCTTGAATAAAAAATAAAATATTTAAAACTATATACTAGTAGTATCATAAAAAATCCATACCAACCAAACTGCTCTCTTCTACTTTCCAGTTCCAAATCAATCTTCAGCATAAATCACCTCTTTATTATCTTGGCTCTCGATTTCCTCTTTTATCAAAGTATTATTCTCATCAAAATATTTTCTAGTGGCTTTTTCTCCGTCCCACTCTTCAAGATACCTTATATTTTTATTTTCGTCATATCTTTTTAAGAAATATTTAGAGTTTATACTTTTATCCTCTGCCTTTCCACTTAACCCTTTAAAATATTCTTTTCTATTTATTATCTCTTGTTCATCATAAAATATATTCCCATCTTCAAAATAGCTTTTCTTAGCAAAAATTATATTTTCTCCCTCTATTTTAAAATTTTCCTCATACAACATATCTCCATTTTCTCTATATTTTTTTATTTTTTGTAAAAATGGATTTCCAGCTCCATAAAGTTTATTATATCTTTTTAAAACTTTACTGCTAAAATCAATGATTTCAAAGAGAGGAGTTTCACTTTCATATAAAAGAACTCCCTCTTTATTATAATACTTTTCTTGTATGATTTTTTCTTTAAGTTTAGGCTCTAAAACTAGCTTTTTCTCATAGGCTTTTTTTCCATTAGGATAATATATTTCACACAAATCTTTTTCTTTTAATTTTTCATATTTATCCTTTGAAGAAAATCTTTTTATCTCTTTATCATTTATCTTTATTACCTCATATATGATATTTTCAGCCTCGTCATATTCTCGATAGATTTTCTTTTTATCTTCTCCCTCATAATATTCTAAGTTTTCTTCTGCTAAATTTCCGCTTGGATAATATTTAGATACTCCATTTTCATCTTCTTTAACTTTTGTATTTAATACATAGTATATTTTATAACCTGATTTCTTTTCTCTATTTTCTTTTTTAAATGGAGCAAGTATTCCCTTTTTACGAAGAGTTGGAATAGGTGGCAAATCTGTTATATACTCATCATTTCTTATAACCCCATACTGAAATATCTTAAGATTTATAGTATCTACATCTTTTATTCTTTCAGTAATAGCATTTCCAGAATATATTTTTTCATAAATCTTCTCTCTTACCTCTTTTTCTTTTTTTCCAAATTTTTTTATCTTTCCAATATGCTCAATATATTCATCTCCACCCCAAGGAGTTTTATAATGGATTGTTTCTTTATCAATGGGAAATTCTTCATAATATGAAAAAGTTATTGAACAAAATACAAAAAACAGATAAAATATTTTTTTCATAGTCCCCTCCAAGAAATTTAATTATTTTTTTAAGTAATAATAAATTATTGCTATATATTCTTGTTTTTCCTCATTAAAACTATGCCATATCTCTGTGATTTCCTTATTTTTATCCTGTGTCTGTGCTTGGATTTTTTTTGCAAAATCATTAGGGTCTTTTGATACAACAGCCACAACTTTTTTATCATCATACTTAAAATATTTATATCTTATAAATCTAGTTTCAGAGGCTATCTCTCTTAACTCATAAGAGATATCTTCACTTGAAAATGTAATAGATGTTAGAATCATAAAAATTCCAAATAAAATTTTTTTCATATTCTCCTCCTCTTTTAAATCAAAAAATTTAATTTTATTTTGATATTAATAAATACCTTATTTTTATTAAAAAGTCAATTATTTTTTATGTTATTTCTACCCAAAATCTTATTAGTTAACTCTAGAGAATTTTTATTAAAACCTCTACTTACAAATCATATTAATTTCTTTTTTATCAAAAAATAAAAAAAATGGAGCTGTTGCATTTTTTTTAAAAAGAATATAGATTAAAAATTACGGAAATTATGGAGAAAAATTAGATTTATAAAGTGACATCGAATGCTAAAAATCACAACTGTTTGAGCGTAGCGAGTTTTGTGATTTTAATGAGATGAGCTTTTAATAAATCAATTTTTCGTAATCTGTAGTAATTTTTAATCTTATATTTCTTAAATTTGCAACAGCCCCAATTTTTATCACATTATTTATATTCTTCCAAGATTTTCTTAGTTAAGTCTGGATAGTTTCCTATAACTATATCTATACCTTTTTCTATCATATCCCTTATATCTTTTTCTTCATTTACTGTATAGACATTTATCTCAATATTATGCTCTTTTAACTCTTTTACATTTTCGGCAGTCATACTTAAAAAATGAGGGTGATAACATTTTACACCTACATCTTCAGTGTATTTTCCAGCATTAATTATCCAAGTTTCAGTAAGTAACCCATATTTTAAATTAGGAGCGATACTTTTCATTCTTAGGACTGAATAATGATTAAAACTAGAAATAAGCACTCTATCCTCTAGTTTATACTCTTCAATCAATTTCCACACTTTTTCTTCAATGCCAAAATATTCATTTAGCCCTGTTTTTAGCTCAATATTTGTAACTATATTTTTATCTTTTACAAGTTCAAAATACTCTCTCAAAGTTGGAATAGGATTAAATCCACATTGCCCTCTAAATTTAAAAGAGGCATCAAATTTTCTTAACTCATCATAAGTGTATGACACTACCAAACCTTTTCCATCAGTAGTACGGTCTATTGTTTCGTCGTGGATAATCACAACTTCTCCATCTTTAGTCAACTGAACATCTAGTTCTATTCCGTCTACTCCCTCTTCTACTGCTTTTCTAAAAGCTAGCATTGTATTTTCTGGATATTTTCCACTAAATCCTCTGTGAGCAAAATTTTTAGTCATCTTAACTCCTTTTTTTATTAATTTTCTTCTACATTATCTTTATATATTCTTGAATAAATATCTTGTGCTTTTGTACCTATCTCATTTAACTCATATTCCTCATCAGTACCATATTGAGCTATAAATTTTACAATAGATGTCAAAACCTCATCAATAGGCATTTCATATATCATATAAAATCCATCATCAAAATATTCCTTTAAAAATTCTTGATCCTCTTTAGATATCTTTAACATACTTCCTCCAAATATTTTTTTATACAATTTAGTTATACCCTATGTAAAGTTTTTTTTCAACTACTTTTTACATAATTTTTACAATTACTATTTTTAATTTTTTCTGTTTCCTTACTAATAAAAAAATTTACAAAGTCAAAAAATTAAGATAAAATATATATCATACTATATTTTTAGGAGAAACAGATGATAAAAAAAATTTTAGAAAAAGAAAATCTGTCGCCAGAGGATTTGCTTACACTTATTAAGATAGACAACCCTCAAGATTTACAACTTCTTTTTGATAAAGCATACGAAACAAAACTAAAATATATTGGTAATAAAGTTTATTATAGAGGGCTTATAGAATGTTCTAATATCTGCATTAAGAACTGCAAATACTGTGGTATAAGGCGTGATAATAAAAATGTAGATAGGTTCGCTCTTTCCAAAAATGATATTTTAGATATTTCTCGTTGGATATATGAAAATGGTTATGGTTCTTTAGCTCTACAATCTGGAGAGAGAACTGATAAGGAGTTTATAGATTTTATAGAAGATACCTTAAAAGATATTCAAAAAATCTCAAATAACTCCCTTGGAATAACTCTATCCCTTGGAGAACAAACCCTTGATACCTACAAAAGATGGCTAAAAGCTGGGGCTAGTCGTTATCTTTTAAGGATAGAAACTACCAACAGAGAACTTTTTAAAAAAATCCATTTTGATGATGACCTACACTCATTTGACAAAAGATTACAAGCTCTTAAAGATTTAAAAACAGCAGGTTATCAAGTAGGAACTGGTGTGATGATAGGGTTACCTGACCAAACCTATGAGGATTTAGTGAGCGATATTATATTCTTTAAAGAAAATGATATTGATATGATAGGAATGGGACCATATATTCTTCACGAAGAAACTCCTCTTGGTCAAAGCTCAGTAGGAAAAATCCTATCTGATGAAAAAAGATTTGAATTAAGTCTAAAGATGATAGCCCTTTGTAGAATTTATCTAAAAGATATAAATATTGCATCTACAACAGCACTTCACGCCCTTGACCCTCTTGGTAGAGAAAAAGGGATACTTGCTGGAGCTAATGTTATTATGCCAAATGCCACATCAAAGAGCATAAAGCCAAAATATCAACTTTATCGTGGAAAACCAAATCTTGAAGATGATGCTATCACTGGAAAACTTGCCCTTGAAAAAAGTCTAAAGAGTATAGGGGAAGAGGTAGTCTACTTTAAGCAAGGAAATTCTCCACATTTTTACAACAGAACAAAATAGAGAGGTGTTTAATGGAAGGATATATAAAATCAAACTTTTTAGAAAATTATAACGAAAATAGTAAAAAAGCTATACTTGTAGTAAACTTTGGTACTACTCACTTTGATACTAGAGAGGAAACAATCGAAGTTTTAATAAAGGAAGTAAAAGAAAAATTTACTGATTTTGAAATTAGAGAGTGCTACACTTCAAGAATTATCTTAAAAAAATTAAGAGAAAAAAATATTTTTATTGATAATCCTGTTGAGGCTATGGAAAGATTAAAGAATGAGGGATATACTCATGTGATTATTATCTCTAG
>ERZ791889.444-NODE-444-length-20054-cov-3.011351_pt1 | contig 20054 bp, 8 predicted proteins | sample MGYA00510156_ERZ791889 | MGnify/ENA primary metagenome ERZ791889 (study PRJEB30046, sample SAMN00792108) | human gut metagenome | study: EMG produced TPA metagenomics assembly of the A metagenome-wide association study of gut microbiota in type 2...
AGTTCTCGGAAACCTACCATAGTGATATGGTAAGGCGCCGGGTTCTTACCCTACTCTATTCGTCCGTTGGAGCGATCCCGTTCGCAACCATGTCCAACCGGGAATGGGGGCAGATCGGGAACAACTATCTTCGTGGATTGTTTGCACTGGCATTCCAGGGATTTTTTATGATGGTCTGCGTGGGAATCTATGCGGTCCTGGTCGCAAACATCCAGATGTCAGATAACATACATTCTGCATTGTTCGGCGTGATGGCATACACGGTGATCCTGTGTTTCAGTCTGATGAAAACAGGAAACTTTGCCCGCAGTATCTTTAACGCCCATTAAGAAAGGAGGAACTGGCAATGGCATTTGTATCTGTGCCTAAAGACTTAACCAAGGTCAAGAATAAGATCATTTTCAACCTGACGAAACGGCAGCTGATCTGTTTTGGGATTGCGGCGGCAGTAGGGCTTCCGTTTTATTTCTTAAGCAGGGGAATCATTGGTTCCAGTAACGCAGCGACTGGGATGTGCCTTCTGATGCTTCCGGCATTTTTGTTTGCCATGTATGAGAAGGATGGACTTCCGTTAGAAAAGGTCTTAAAAAACATGATCACCGTAAAATTTATCCGTCCTCCGGTACGCAAGTACCAGATGGAAAATATGTACGAGAAAAAGTATACCGTGGTCAGAAAGAAGAAAGGGGGAACGAAGGGTGTTAAAAAGAAAAAACGATAGACAGCCGCCACAGAGCTTAGATGAATTATATCCGGATGATTACTGGCTGGATGAGGAGGATGGAGAAGAAGAACTTCCAGACCCCGCAATGAAAAAGAAACCAGTAAGCGGCAGACTGCACGATGAGCCAATGGTGACAGGGTATGAAGCACTGGAACGCCAAAGAGGTGTCCGCAGACCGAACCGGAAACTGACACGCAGGGAAAAGAAAGCCCTCAAAAGGGCACAGAAATATGAAGAAAAACTGCATAAGGAACATGAAAAAGCGGATAAGAAAAATGCGAAAAAGGAAGCAAAACTGGCAGCCAGAGCAGAAAAGCAGGCAGTGCATGACGCAAAGAAAAATGCGAAGAAGAAAAAGAACAGACCTGCCGCAGTACCGCCGGGGCAGCGTCCGGCAGGAAAAGCGGTTTCCGGAACGAAAAGCAGTGGGACAGGAAAGAAAACATCGGATAGTGCCAGGGATAAGAGGATCACTGCACAGCAGTCGATTCCATACCATGAGATGGGAAGGGACGGTATCTGTCGGGTGCAGGACAAGTTTTATTCCAAGACGATCCGTTTTTATGACATCAACTATCAGCTGGCACAGAATGAAGATAAGAACGCCATCTTTGAAAACTGGTGTGATTTCCTGAATTACTTTGACAGCACAATTCGTTTTCAGCTGTCCTTTATCAACCAGCACAGCAACATGGCAGAGTATGAGAAAGTCATCCATATTAATCCGCAGGAAGATGAATTTGATGACCTGCGTATGGAGTTTGCCCAGATGCTTAATAATCAGTTGGCAAAAGGAAATAACGGGCTGATGCGTACCAAATATATCACATTTGGGATTGAAGCGGAGAATATCCGGGAAGCACGACCCAAACTGGAACATATCGAGTCGGATATTCTGAACAATTTTAAGATTCTTGGGGTATCTGCTTATCCTCTGAATGGGGAGGAACGGTTACAGATCATGTATGAAACCTTTAACCAGGACAGCAAAGTTCCGTTCCATTTCTCTTATGATGATGTGCTTCGGACAGGGCTTAGTACCAAGGATTATGTCGCACCGACCAGTTTTGTATTTAAGAGTGGAAAAGATTTTGAGATGGGCGGCACGATGGGAGCTGTTTCCTATTTACAGATCCTTGCACCGGAACTTACCGACAAGATGCTGGCAGAGTTTTTGGAGATGGACAGCAACCTGATGGTGAATTTCCATATCCAGTCCATCGACCAGATGAAGGCAATCAAGCTGGTAAAAAGCAAGGTGACGGATATTAACCGTATGAAGATCGAGGAACAGAAAAAAGCAGTCCGGGCAGGCTATGACATGGACATTATCCCTTCGGACTTAAATACATACGGTGGGGAAGCAAAAAGGCTTCTGGAAGATCTACAGTCCAGAAATGAGCGAATGTTCCTTGTAACAGCATTGTTCTTAAATACTGCACCGACCAGACAGGAACTGGAAAATGTGGTGTTCCAGACTGCCGGTATCGCACAGAAATATAACTGTGCATTGAAACGGCTGGATTACCAGCAGGAGACGGGACTGATGAGCTGCCTGCCACTTGCGGTGAATTTTGTACCGATCAAACGGGCACTGACAACGACATCCACGGCAATTTTTGTCCCGTTTACCACACAGGAATTATTTATGGCTGGGGAATCTATTTATTATGGATTAAATGCCCTGTCCAATAACCTTATCATGGCAGACAGGAAGAAACTGAAGAACCCGAACGGACTGATTCTTGGTACACCGGGTTCCGGTAAGTCGTTTGCGGCAAAACGAGAGATTGCAAATGCATTTATCGTGACGAAAGATGACATTATCGTCTGTGACCCGGAGGGGGAGTATTATCCGTTAGTCCGGGCATTTCATGGACAGGTGATCCGTATTTCCCCGACCAGCCACGATTATATCAATCCGATGGATATTAACCTGGATTACGCTGACGATGATGACCCGCTTTCCTTAAAATCGGACTTCATCCTGTCTCTTTGTGAGCTGGTAGTAGGCGGAAAGAACGGACTGGAGCCGGTTGAAAAGACCGTCATTGACCGATGCGTAAGGCTGGTATATCAGGATTTCCTTTCTGACCCGGTACCGGAAAAAATGCCGATCTTAGAGGATTTATATAATCTTCTCCGTAATCAGAAAGAGCAGGAAGCACAGCGTCTGGCAACGGCACTGGAGATTTACGTCAATGGTTCCTTAAAAGTGTTTAACCATAGAACCAACGTGGAACTGAGTAACCGTATCGTATGTTTTGACATTAAGGATCTGGGAAAACAGCTGAAAAAACTGGGTATGCTGATCGTGCAGGACCAGGTGTGGAACAGGGTAACGGTCAACCGTTCTGCGAATAAGAGTACCAGATATTACATTGATGAGTTCCATCTGCTCTTAAAAGAGGAGCAGACGGCAGCATACAGCGTGGAAATCTGGAAGCGTTTCCGTAAATGGGGTGGTATCCCGACAGGTATCACACAGAACGTAAAAGACCTGTTAGCCAGCCGGGAGATTGAGAACATCTTTGAAAACTCTGACTTTATCCTGATGCTCAACCAGGCATCCGGTGACAGACAGATCCTTGCAAAGCAGCTCAACATTTCCCCACACCAGCTTTCTTATGTAACGAACAGCGGGGAAGGTGAGGGACTGGTCTTTTATGGCAGTACCATTATCCCATTCAAGGATAAGTTTGATAATTCCCTGATGCTGTATGCCCTGATGACTTCTAAGCCGGATGAGGTGGAAAAGCGTAAGAAACTTGGTATCGGAGAACGGGACGATTAAAGAAATAACAGAAACAAAATAAAACAGAGTAGAGGATGAGCCGGGGGAACACTTCCGGCAATTTTTCTGCCCGGAAATAATGGAGGATTACAAGATGGAAGATTACAGAAACATGGAGAGATGCAGTGGTGAACCTTGCTGCATATTTGCAGAAAGAATCTGTGCAGACAATGAAAAGGAGATTTTGAAAATGGAAAAGGACACAAAGGAAAAAGTAACGGCTGATGAGATGATGGATGATCTTATTTATCTGGCGGAACTGATTGACTTCATGGGAATTACATCTTGTCTGGCTGTAAGGGGAACTTTAAGTGAGCGAATGACAGACAAGCTGACGGATTCCATTGCAGGAATGGCAGATGAAGTGTTGGAGAAATGGGAGGACTATCAGGATAAGACAGAATAACCGGGACAAAGCAGTAAAGGGGATGGTCAAAGTTGCAGGAGCATGAGTATAAGGCGAGAGATAAAACCGTCCAGAAGATGAGCCGGGATGGTCTGCGGGAAGAAAACCTCCGGAACAAGGAAGAAAAAAGGATCACCGGACGGGATACGGATACCGAGATTTCCCGCAGTGAGAAGAAAGAGGAACTGGATTTTAGTAAACGCAGACATGAACGGCTTAAAGAAGAACGGGAGATGGAGCAGCCGGAGCAGAGTTCCAGAAAACCCAGATATAGCAGGGAACATGTATCCGACCAGGATATAAACTCAGATATGGATGAAGAGGTAGAAATAGAGGGAGATATTTCCGTTGAAAATGGAGAAAATCCCAAATCTGCCTTTCGCACAGAGAGTATCCGTGGACAGCCAAGAGGGGAACGGGCATATCTGGAGACAGTTGCAGACAGCCGGGATCTTCGGAAGAAAAAGATGGTCAGGGATTATGCTGCAAAGGAAAGAAGGAAGGAAAAGGAGACTTCCAGAGAAGAAAAAGCAGCCAAAAGAGAATCTGCCCGTTACCGGGAAACTTCCGAAATGATGGAAGATTCCCTGGATAAGTTCCACGAGGAGATCAAAGGCAAGTCCAAAAGGGAACGGGTGCTGAAGGAACAGCGGAAAAAAGTTTCCCGTCTGTCTTTTGGTGATGAGGGTGACGGCATGGTACATGGTGCCGGGATCGGTATCCGGAATCCGGCATCGGCAGTCAAAGATGCGGCAGTCACAGCAGCACACTGGAAAACGCACGAAGAAGAGGATGAAAATGCGGCAGTGGAAGGGGCACACCGGGCAGAGCTTGTCGGGGAAAGCCTTGCAAGGAAATCCATCTACATGCGGGAACGGCTGAAAGGGCGAAGGGAAGAATCCCGGAGATTAAAAGAAAGCGTCCTGGATGAAGCAGAAAGGAGCAGGCTGATATTTGAGACTGCCTATGGAAATGAAGCGAAGGACGCAGTGAAAAGAGAAGCAGAGAAGAAAAAGAAATCTGCCCTGCAGAAACTCTTTCAGAAGAAGCGTTACCAGAAGCAGTATCAGGCAGCCAGACAGAGTAAAAAAGTAAAGGATGCAGCGATCACTTCCGCACAGAAGTTTACGGAAAAAGCGAAAGATGCCGTCAAGATGGTGGCGGCACAGAACCGGGGGATTTTTGCCACGGTAGCTGTCTTTGCCCTGCTCTTTGTGCTGATTGCAGCCAGTTTTACCAGCTGTACGGCATCTTTGCAGGGAGCTTCTTCAGCAATCATCTCTACCAGCTATTCCAGTACGGATGAAGATATTTATGCCGCTGAAAATGCGTACCGTGCCTTGGAAGAAGCACTGAATACACAGATCAATCAGATGGAATCCACCCATCCGGATTATGACGAATACCGGTACCAGATTGATGAGATCGGTCATAACCCATATCAGTTGATCTCTTATCTTACGGTAAAATACGGCGGCTTCACTTACGATGAAGTGGCAGAGGAGATTAAGGAGATCTTCCGACAGCAGTATGGAATCACCACAGACTCTACCAGAGAAACAGTTACAGAAACCAAGACTGTCCGGGTAGGGGAGTCCTTGGGACTGGTTGTGACAAGTGGGTACTGTAACTGCCCGATCTGCTGTGGCCAGTGGAGTGGCGGACCGACAGCCAGTGGGGCAATGCCGACAGCAAACCATACGATTGCCGTGGATGCGGCGAATCCATTTGTGCCGATCGGGACCCATGTCGTCATGAACGGTGTGGAATATGTAGTAGAAGATACCGGAGCGTTCGCAAGATACGGGGTACAGTTCGATGTTTACTATGACAATCATGCGGCGGCATCCGCACATGGATACCAGACATGGGAAGCCTACATAGCAGACAGCAATGGAAACCAGGAAGTGCAGGTCACGACTACAAAAGAGGTGAACCGTCTGGATGTGACGATGACAAACCACAGCCTGGATGCCGTGTTAAGGAGCCGTATGACAGAGGAAGAACAGGAACGCTACGATGCGTATAACAAATATTACGGCAACCGTGATTATCTGTTTGATCTAAACAGCATACCCACCGGAAGCAGTGGATTTGGTTATGACATACCGGCAGATGCTTTATCTGATCCACAGTTTGCAAAAATGATACAGGAAGCAGAAAAATATCTGGGTGTTCCATATGTATGGGGCGGTTATTCCCCAAGTGGTTTTGACTGTTCCGGTTTTGTGAGCTGGGTTATCAATAACTGTGGAAATGGATGGAATGTCGGAAGATGTACTGCAGATGAGCTGCGGTCACACTGTTCGCAGGTATCTCCATCGGAGGCAAAACCGGGAGATCTGATCTTCTTCCAAGGAACCTATGACACACCGGGAGCAAGCCATGTGGGAATCTATGTCGGCAATAACATGATGATCCACTGTGGCAAGCCTGTCCAGTATACCAGCATTGCAAGTGCTTACTGGCAGGAACATTTTATGGCGTTTGGTCGTCTGCATTAAAGGAGGTGACAGGGCAGATGAACATGAAATTAAAAAAACTTCTGAATGATATTCAGAAAACGGAGGATAAGATTGCTGAATTACAGGAACACCTGAAGCGGCAGAATACATTGAGACAGCAGATGGAAGATATAGAGATCGTTAAGTCGTTCCGTTCCATGAAGCTGGACAGTCGCAGCCTGCTTGTCCTGCTTGACGGGATTCAGAAAGGAACCGTTACGATCCAGATGGATGAGGACGGTGGTATCACGGTGGAGGATGCAAAAACTCCGCAGAAAAAGGAAAACAACGCAGAAGTTCACAGACCACCTGTTGGTCAGATGACAGAAAGAGAGGTTTTAGACGATGAGGAATAAAGTGGTAAAGAAACTGCTTATGATTGCCATGGCAGTCACCATGATCTCCGGGACATCCATTGCTACGGTTTATGCAAATGCAAACCCACCGGCAGAGGAGACAACGACACAGGTAGTAGAAGAAACGGCAACAGAATCAACAGAAGATACGGAGAAGAAAGAGGATACCGGAAGGGTCACCGGGGAAGGGGATAATTCTGCTTTTTCTACTCCGGGAAATGCCCAGCTGGTGGATGATAAGGAAAATGATGATACGAAACAGTTCCTTACCATCCAGACCAAGAAGGGAAATACATTTTACATGGTCATTGACCGTTCCAGCAATACAGAAAATGTATATATGATGTCCCTGGTCGATGAGAATGACCTGGCAGAATTTCTGGATGAGACAGAAAAGAGCAAAGAAACCGAAGAATCAACCGTAGTGATCCCGGAAACCACACCGGAAACTACCCCGGTAGCAGAGGAGGAAACCGAAGTGAAGAAAGAAGAAAAGACAGGAATGAATGTAAAAGGACTTGGAGCAATCGTACTTGCAGCGATTCTTGGATTGGCAGGTATCGCCGTTTATAAAAAGCATGGACGTGGCAAAGAGGATGACTATGTAAGCGAACAGCTGGAGTTCTCTGACGGACCGTATGTAAATGAAGAAGAGGATGAGGAAGAAGAATAAACTTCCATCTCCAAAGAAGCAACCAAAATAAGGACAGGGGCAGCCAGAGCAGTTTGGCTGCCCTTTTTTCAGAAAGGACAAAAAAGCGTATGTCAAAATTTTTAGTGATCGCAGAGAAACCAAGTGTGGCACAGAGTTATGCCAAAAATCTGTCAGCTTATAAAAAAGAGGACGGATATTTAGAAGGGGAGAGCTGTATTGTCAGCTGGTGCCTTGGGCATCTGGCAGAGTATGCACAGCCGGAGGAATATGACCCGAAATATGAGAAATGGCAGTTTGATGACCTTCCGATTCTCCCGCAGGTCTGGAAGTTGAAAGTTTCCAGAGATAAAAAGAAACAGTTTGATGTGTTAAAAAGCCTGATGAACCGGGCAGATGTGGACTATCTGGTAAATGGCTGTGATGCAGGAAGGGAAGGGGAACTGATCTTCCAGAGAGTGTATGACCTTGCCGGATGCAGGAAACCGGTGAAGCGTTTATGGATCAGTTCCATGGAAGATACGGCAATCCGGACAGGTTTTCAGACAATGAAAGGAGCAGAGGAATACCGGAATATCTGCATGGCTGCGGTATGCAGGGCACAGGCAGACTGGCTGATCGGAATGAACGGAACCAGGGCATATACGACCTGTTATTTTAAACGTCTGGTTGTGGGCAGGGTGCAGACGCCAACGCTTGCCATGCTTGCGGAACGTCAGGATAAGATTGAGCATTTTCAGAAAGAAGCTTTTTATAAAGTAGCACTGACAGACGGAAGGCTTACGGTAGTTTCTGAAAATATTGCAAATGAGGAAGCAGCCGATCTCCTTGCTTCCTTATGTATGGATTCGGAAGCAGTGATTACACAGATAAAGAGGGAACAAAAGAAAGCGTTTCCTCCCAAACTTTATGATCTGACCAGTCTGCAAAGGGAAGCAAACCGTTACTTTGGCTATACGGCAAAGAAAACACTGGATATGCTGCAGGAATTATATGAAGAAAAGCTGGTCACTTATCCAAGAACGGACAGCCAGTTCGTGACGGAGGATATGAGGGATACCGTAGAGGAACTGGTAGGGAAAATGCCAGTCTTACTTCCGTTCCTGGATTATGGACAGCTGGGACATAACATCACCAGAGTGATTAACAATGCAAAAGTATCCGACCATCATGCGATTCTTCCAACCAAAGAAGCCGTAGAAAAAGGAATCTCTGATCTGCCAGCGGACAAAAAGAACCTGATGATGCTGGTCTGCCAGCAGCTGGTGCAGGCAACCGGGGAAGAGTATCAGTATGAGCAGACGGATATTACGGTCAAGTGTCAGGAATATGATTTTACCGCCAGAGGAAAAGTGCCGGTGCAGATGGGATTTAAAGAGGCTGGAAATGCCTTTAAGAACCAGTGTGTGAAAGCCAAGCCGGAAGAAGAAACGGAAAAAGAAACTTCCATTCCATATGGATATGAAGAAGGAATGACGCTTTCTCCGGTAAAGGCAGAAAAGACAGTGCATTTTACTTCCCCGCCAAAACCATTCAATGAAGATACCCTTCTTGCCGCTATGGAAACCGCAGGGAATAAAGACTTTGATTCGGAGACAGAGAAGAAAGGACTGGGGACTCCGGCAACCAGGGCAGGTATCATTGAAAAACTGGTTTCTTCCGGCTATGCAGTCAGAAAAGGAAAGCAGATCTTGCCAAGCACAGAGGGCAGGGAGCTGGTGAATGTCATGCCGGCTTATCTGAAATCTGCCGCAATGACTGCCGAATGGGAAAATCAGCTTTTGATGATGGAAAAAGGGCAGATCACAGATACACAGTTTATGGGAGAGATCACTTCTTTAGTCGGTAAGATTCTTTCAGTGTGCAGGGAAATACCGGAAACGGAAAGAAGAAGGTTCCAGAAAGCAAGGGAAGTGATCGGTAAGTGTCCGGTCTGCGGCTCTGATGTCTACGAAGGAAAGCAGAATTTTTACTGCTCCAACAGGCAGTGTGATTTTGCCCTCTGGAAAGAAAACCGTTTCTTAGGAAGCATGGAGAAAACACTGGATAAAAAGATGGCAGTGGAGCTTCTTGATAAAGCCTGCACCCATGTAAAAGGGCTGTATTCCAGAAAAAAAGATATAAAGTTTGACGCAGACCTTTTACTGATACTGGAGGACGGAAAGCCAAGGTTCCATCTGGAATTTCCAAAGAAGAAAAAGAAATAAGGCAAGGAGGTAGGCAGTATGTCGAAATTACAGGACATCCGGGAACTGGCACAGGAACATGCGACATCGGTGAGCAGTTCGCCAAGGGACTGGATGGGTTATATGGATACCGCAGCGAGACTGTACCGGTATCCTTTTACAGACCAGTTACTGATCCATGCACAGCATCCACAGGCAACCGCCTGTGCGTCCCTGGAACTGTGGAATGAGAAGATGTTCCGCTGGGTAAATCGGGGAGCAAGGGGAATCGCCCTGCTTGATGAGAATGGTCATAATACCAGACTCCGATATGTGTTTGATATTTCAGATACGCATATGGTGGCAGGCGGAAGAAGCCCTTACCTGTGGCAGATGCAGGAACATCAGCAGGAAGAAATCCTTAACCATTTAGCAGAAGCGTATGGTCTGGAAGAAAAAGATACAGGGACTTTATCGGATGCGTTGATGGCGGTTGCAAGGGAAATGGTCGCAGACAGTCTGGAAGAATATCTGGACGGCTTGGAATATGCAGCGGAAGGAACGTATCTGGAAGATCTGGATGAAGTTACGATCCGCAGTGATTTCCGCCAGCTTGCAACGGACAGTGTATATTACATGCTTTCCAGACGATGCGGGCTTGAACCGATGGAACTTCTGGAAGAAGAGGACTTCATGCATATCACAGATTATAACCGGCTGTCTGTACTGACCTTTCTTGGAAATGCAGCAAGCCAGCTCAGTGAGAGTATTCTGATTGATATTGGAAAGACCGTACATAAAATTTCTCTGGAAGAAGCGAGAAAAGAGGTTGAAAATTCCAATGAAAGGAATTATAATAACTTTACCACATTAATTCGTGAAATTAAAAACCAGGATGCAGAAACGAAAAAAGAAGAAAATATTGAAAATGAAGGAGGAACCGATTATGGAACTGACATATCATCGCAAGGGAGATTATCTGTTTCCGAATCTGACCGTCGAAGAGGAAGAAGTGACGATCGGGAAATATGGGATGCTGCGGAGGACATTTCTGAAGGAACACAAGAACAGCCTTTATCAGATCCTGTTCCTGACCGGGAAGCTGAACAGCCATCTGGAACAGATCGAGAAAGCAGCACAGGAGAGAATGGACAGCCAGATGGAGAAAATGCTGGAGAAGAATCCGGCACCGGACAAGGAAGCAGATCCGATGGCATGGACAGCACACATGAACGTACTGATGGCAACAGCGGAAGAGAGCATCTTGACGGAATTGGTATACAATTAGTCGAAGATACAAGAGAAGATGGACTGAGTAAAGCAGAGGAAGAGATCGCCTCTGCTTTATCTTTGCCCGAATATCCAACCGCAAATGAACAAAGACGACAGATCGAGGAAAGGGCAGCTGCCCTTTATGCCGGAGAAATCCCGATTCCAGAGGAAGTTGTCGATGAGATCTTACGGACAGGAGGAAACCGGAAAGCCAGCCAGCTCCGGATCATCTATAATTTCATGAGTGAACAGGCACCGGAGGAATATACGGAGTTTGTGAAGCGTGAATACCGTAAAGGTGGAAAAGGCTTTCAGATTGATGGAAATGAATATTCGGTCTGGTTTGATGAAACCGGGATGCAGATCGCAGTGGGGCATACGGTTACAGACCATATCTTAGATAAGGCATTTTTATCATGGAAGGATGTCAGCGGACGTATCCATCAGCTTTTAGACCAGGGTGAATATGCACCACAGTCTGTATTGGATGCGGCAAGAAGTAATGCAGTAAAAGAACATGCCCAGGCTCTTGCCTATATGAAAGGGGATATGGCAGAAGGGGTAGCCGAGATTGTTTTTGATGAGGAGGATTTACCACATCTTCACAGTATCTATCCGGAGATCACGGATTATCTGGAAGAAAAGCTGGAAGATCCACAGTGGCTTTCGGAACTGAATGAAAGACTGGATGCACTGGCAGAAGCCTATGAAGAAAATCATTCCATTATGCGTTTCCATCATTATGATCCTATAAATATCTCAAAGCAGTTTCAGAAGTTTGCGGATGAGGTCATCCCTTATCAGGCAAGAGACGGGTTTGCATGGAAAGACCATCCGATGTTCATTACGCAGGATGAGATTGATGTTTTTCTTGCAGGAGGTGGAGCGTATTCGCAGGGCAGGCTTAGGACGTATTCCTTTTATCTGCTGCATGAGGATGAAAGATCGAGGACAGGTTTTATCAAGGAACAGTATGGGATCGGTGGAAGCAGTCATGCACTGTCTGGTGCCGATGATTCACACGCAAATTATGATGGAAAAGGATTGTTTCTTGCAAGAGGTGCTTATGGAAATCCATATACGTCAGTTTTATTATCCTGGAATAAAGTTGCAAATAGAGTAGCTTATCTGATAAAGAATGACCAGTTCCTGCAGGCAGAAGATTATGCTCGTATGCCGGAATATGAACGGGAACAGATGGCAAACAAGGTACTCCGCTTTTATGACCGTCTTCCGGAAGAGATAGACAGACCATTTACGGATGATTTCTTCTGGGAAAAACCAGGAAAAGAAATGGTGGCAGTTTTAGAGAATCCAGAGCAGGCAGAAGAACTGTTACAGAAGATGGATGCAGCATTGGCAGTTCTGCCATTAGATTTTGAGGCATATGGGACAAACTACCAGCAGAAAACAGAACTTCTTTCAGAACTTCACCAGTATGCAGAAGGAACCTATACGATTTTCCCGACATCGGAAGCAGAAGCATCTTTTACGGAAGTAGGATTGTCCGGACATCAGATGTCGATGTTTGATTATCTGGATACAAGGGCATTGTCTGAACCGACAGAGATAGATATGTCGGATGTAGAGGAAACAGACGAAACTGTTTCAGAAAGTAAAGAACAGGATGAGACTCTGACAGACGAAGATATTGTAGAAGTATCAGAACAGACCGAAGTGGAGCAGCCACAAAGCGAGACAGATAGAAAGACTGCAGAACAGATTGCAGATTCCTGGGACGAAGGTGTTTTTGAGTATCAGGGGTATCATTTTGAAGCGATTGGAATGTTGCCGGAAGGAATAGAAGGAAAAGATCTGGTTGCACAGACCCGTTCCAATACAGAACTGCATTTATCGACCTACCATACAGAAGATTTCCCAAAGTATTCTTATGATAATTTTTATGCAGTCAGCAATGCACCAACTGCCGATGTGTTTCGGTGTCTGGAAACCGGACGCAATTATATTCCCGGAGAAAATGAAATGTTTGGATATGAGGGAGAATTTCAACCATATTTAAAACCGGAAGTAGAAGAGATTGTAACAGAACCGCATAACTTTCGGATTCAGGATAATGACCTTGGAGCAGGTGGTCCGAAAGCAAAGTATAAAGCAAATATGGAAGCCATCCATTTATTGCAGACTCTGGAGCAGGAAGAACGTCTGGCAACACCCGAAGAACAGGAAATTTTATCCCGTTATGTTGGCTGGGGTGGCATCCCGCAGGCATTTGAAGAGAATAACAGTAGTTGGACAAATGAGTATCTGGAGTTAAAGAATACCTTATCACCGGAAGAATACAGTGCAGCAAGAGCATCGACTTTAAATGCTTTTTATACATCACCGACCGTGATCCGAAGCATGTATGAAGCACTGGAAAATATAGGACTGAAACAGGGAAATATTCTGGAACCGTCCTGTGGTGTTGGTAACTTTATGGGACTGATCCCGGAGAGTATGAACAAGGCAAAGATGTATGGTGTGGAGCTTGACCCGGTTTCCGGCAGGATTGCAAGGCAGCTTTACCAGAAAAATAAGATTGCCATACAGGGATTTGAGGAAACAGATTACCCGGACAGCTTTTTTGACTGCGTGATCGGGAATGTACCATTTGGAGCATATCAGGTCAGTGACCGCAGATATGACCGCCACCATTTTATGATCCATGATTATTTTATCGCAAAATCCCTTGATTTGGTTCGTCCCGGTGGTGTGGTAGCCGTGGTGACTTCCAGTGGGACGATGGATAAACAAAATCCGGCAGTCAGACAGTATTTTGCAAACCGGGCAGAGTTATTAGGGGCGATCCGCCTTCCAAATAATGCATTCCAGAGAAATGCCAATACAGGTGTTGTTTCCGATATTTTATTTTTCCAGAAAAGAGACAGGGCTTCCATCGAGGAACCGGACTGGATACATCTGAAGGAAACTGCCGAAGGATATTCGGTCAATGCGTATTTTGCAGATCATCCGGAAATGGTGCTTGGAGAGTTTACAACGGAGAGTACCCAGTATGGAAAGCAGGAAGTAACCGTAAGACCAAAAGAGGGAATCACCTTAGAGGAGCAGTTAAAGGAAGCTGTAAAGCATATACATGGTACCATTACGGAACTGGAACTTTCCGACACCGAACTGGAAGAAGATATGGTGTCCATTCCAGCAGACCCAGAAGTAAAGAATTTCAGTTTTACCGTAGTGAATGAGGAAGTCTATTACCGGGAAAATTCTGTGATGAACCGCATGGAGCTTCCAGCAATAACAGCGGAACGTGTCAAAGGGATGGTGAAGATCCGTGATGTTACGAATGAACTGATCCAGTGTCAGATGGAAGAGGGAAGCGATGAACAGATCACAAAGCTGCAGGGAAAACTCAATGAAGAATACGATACCTTTACAGCAAAATATGGTCTTATCAGCAGCAATGCCAATAAGAGGGCATTTAGCCAGGACAGTAGTTATTGTCTTTTGACTTCTCTGGAATTTCTGGATGATAAGGGAGAACTGAAACGGAAAGCGGATATTTTTACCAAAAGGACAATCCGTAGGGCAGAAACGGTAACTTCCGTGGATACTGCCAGTGAAGCACTTGCGGTTTCTATTGGTGAGAGGGCAGGTGTTGACCTTTCCTATATGGCACAGCTTTCCGGGAAAACAGAAGAGGAGCTTACCGAAGAACTGGCAGGGGTGATCTTTAAGAATCCGATCGGTGAAAAGTGGGAGCCGTCGGACGAATATCTTTCTGGAAATGTGAGGGAGAAACTGCAGATTGCCAAACAGTTTGCAGAAGATCACTCGGAATATCAGGTGAACGTGCAGTATTTGGAGCAGGTACAGCCAAAAGATCTGGATGCATCAGAGATTGAGGCAAGACTTGGGGCAACCTGGATCTCTGAGGATTACATTACACGGTTCATGGCAGAAACATTTCATACACCAAGATATTATGTAGGGAGCAAGGTCAAAGTCCAGTATGCCGAAGTGACCGGACAATGGAATGTTATGGGAAAGAATGTGGACAGTTACGGAAATGCTCTTGTCACTTCCACTTATGGAACGCAGAGAGCCAATGCTTACCGTCTTTTGGAAGATGCCTTAAACCTTAGAGATACCAAGATTTATGACACGGTACAGGATGCCGATGGGGAACACCGGGAATTAAATCGGAAGGAAACGATGCTGGCACAGCAGAAGCAGGAGCTGATCAAAGAGGAATTTAAGGAGTGGATATTTAAAGATCTGCACCGACGGGAAGATCTCTGTAAAATTTATAATGAACGATTTAACAGCATCCGTCCACGGGAATATGATGGAAGCCATATTCAGTTTGTCGGCATGAACCCGGAGATCACCTTGATGCCGCATCAGAAAAACGCAGTGGCTCATGTGCTGTATGGAAATAATACGTTACTGGCTCATTGCGTAGGAGCAGGAAAGACGTTCCAGATGATCGCAGCCGGTATGGAATCAAAACGGCTGGGACTCTCACAAAAGAATCTTTATGTTTTGCCAAACCATCTGACCGAGCAGTGGGGCAGTGATTTTCTACGTCTCTATCCGGGAGCAAATATCCTGGTGGCAACGAAGAAAGACTTTGAGCCGGCAAACCGAAAACGGTTCTGTTCCCGTATTGCGACAGGGGATTATGATGCCGTGATCATCGGCCATACGCAGTTTGAGAAAATCCCTCTTTCAAGAGAACGGCAGATTGCCATGCTGGAAGATCAGATCGCAGATATTACGTTTTCCATTGAAGAAGCGGCACATCAGGCAGGGCAGAATTATACCATCAAGCAGTTGGAAAAAACAAAGAAGAGTCTGCAGGCGAGGATGAAGAAACTCAATGACCAGACCAGAAAGGATGATGTAGTAACTTTTGAGCAGTTGGGTGTAGACCGGCTGTTTGTGGATGAGAGCCATAGTTTTAAGAACCTTTTTTTGTATACAAAAATGCGGAATGTGGCGGGTATCTCACAGACGGATGCACAGAAAAGTTCGGATATGTTTATGAAATGCCGGTATATGGATGAACTGACAGGCGGCAGACGAATCACCTTTGCTACAGGTACTCCTGTATCAAATAGTATGACCGAGCTTTACACTATCATGCGTTATCTCCAGTATGACACACTCATGCGTATGGGTATGGGACACTTTGATTCCTGGGCGGCAACGTTTGGGGAGACAGTAACCGCAATCGAATTATCACCGGAAGGAACGGGCTATCGTGCGAAAACACGGTTTGCCTGTTTTTTTAATCTTCCAGAGCTGATCTCCATTTTTAAGGAAGCTGCGGATATTCAGACATCGGATATGCTGAATCTTCCTGTACCGGAAGCAGAGTTTATCAATGAGGTCTTGAAGCCAAGTGAAGAACAGCAGGAAATGGTCAGTGCTTTTTCAGAACGTGCCGAAAGTGTAAGAGGCGGTTTTGTGAATCCGACAGAGGATAACATGCTCAAGATTACCAATGATGGAAGAAAATGTGCATTGGATCAGAGGTTATTAAATGAACTTCTTCCGGATGCGGAAAAAAGCAAGGTCAATACCTGTGTGGAAAATGCTTTTCAGGTATGGGAAGAAGGAAAAGCAGACCGGACAACCCAGCTGATCTTCTGCGACCTGTCCACACCCAAAGGAGATGGGACTTTCAACGTATATGATGATGTCCGGAACAAACTGACAGAAAAAGGAATCCCGAAAGAAGAGATTGCTTTTATCCATGAATACAACACGGAGGCAAAGAAAGCGGAACTGTTTGCAAAGGTACGGGCTGGACAGGTGAGAATCCTGATGGGTTCCACTCCAAAACTCGGTGCAGGTACCAACGTACAGGACAGACTGATTGCTCTCCATCACCTTGACTGTCCATGGAAGCCGTCTGATCTGGAACAGCAGGAAGGACGTATTTTAAGACAGGGAAACCAGAATGACAAAGTAAAGATATTCCGGTATGTGACGGAAAATACTTTTGATGCGTATATGTGGCAGATTTTGGAGAATAAGCAGAAGTTCATCAGCCAGATCATGACCAGTAAATCCCCGGTCAGGGCTTGTGAAGATGTGGATGATACGGCACTGTCCTATGCAGAGATCAAGGCACTTGCCACAGGTAATCCGTACATTAAAGAAAAAATGGATCTGGATGTGCAGGTGAGTAAGCTGAAACTCTTAAAGGCAAACCATACCAGTCAGATTTACCGTCTGGAATCCGATATTGCAAAGAATTTCCCGGTACAGATCAGTGCATTGAAAGAGCGGATTGCCGGGATGCAGGTGGATTCGCAGGTAGTAAAAAGCGTGGATTTACAGGATAATGACACGTTTGCCATGACGGTAGGGAATGTCCTTTATGAAGATAAGAAAGAAGCAGGCGAAGCGTTGATCGCCGCCTGTGCAGGTTTAAAAACCGTCAGCACCGGCGGAAAGGTTGGGGAATATCATGGGTTTACGTTATCTGCTTCCTACAATATGTTCTCCAATGCGTTTGAACTGACGATCAAAGGAAAATGCTCTTATAAGCTGGAGATCGGAAAAGACCCGGTAGGAAATATGCAGCGTATCCATAACACCCTTTCTTCCATTGACAGGAAGCTGACGGAAAGTGAGCAGAAATTGGAAACCGTACAACAGCAGCTTGCTACTGCACAGGAAGAGGTAAAGAAACCATTCCCGAAAGAAGCAGAGCTGAATGAAAAGATGGAACGGTTATCCGAGTTAAATGCATTGCTGAACATGGATGAAAAGGGCAATGAGACGATTATGGCAGATGAGGATATTGGTAGAGAAGGAAGCAGCACAGATAGCAGGGATGCTGTAGAAGAAAAAGAACTTCCGGAAACAGCAGACAGAATCCATAAGCCATCTATTCTGGAACGCTTAAAGCAGGAGAAGGCACAGCAGAATACAGCGGAACAGCCATCTGTACAGAAAACTGCAAAGAAAAAACACGAACAGGAATTATAAAAGATTTCCCGTCAGAGTTTTCTCTGGCGGGGACATAAAATGGAGGGTTTGTTTATGGCAAATAATATAGAAAAACAATTAAAAGAAATATTGGAACGGCTGGAGCAGGGAGTAAAAGAAATCTTTACTTCGGAGAGATATACAGAATATCTGAATACCATGTCCAAGTTCCATAATTACAGTTTTAATAACACCCTTCTGATCACCATGCAGAAACCGGAAGCAACACTGGTGGCAGGGTATCAGGCATGGCAGAAGAAATTTAACCGCCATGTAAAACGTGGGGAAAAAGGAATCCAGATCATCGCACCGGCACCCATCCGTGAGAAACAGGAGATTGAAAAGATCGACCCGGTGACCAAAGAGCCGGTGATCGGGGATGACGGTCAGCCGGAAACAGAGATCGTGGAGATGGTCATTCCAAGGTTCCGTGTGACAACGGTATTTGATGTCAGCCAGACAGAGGGAGAGCCGATTGCAGAACTGGAAGTACCGGAACTTACCGGGAGCGTACAGTTTTATGACACGTTCATGGAAGCATTGCAGAACATTTCCCCTGTTCCAATCCGCATGATGGAGATAGAAGGGGAAGCAAAAGGCTATTATCATCAGACGGAAAAGTATATCGCAATTCAGGAAAATATGAGCAATCTCCAGACCATGAAAACCGGAGTCCATGAAGTAAGCCACGCATTGCTGCATGACCGGGAAGTAATGGATGTGGAAGGAATTTTAAAAGACCGGACAACAAAAGAAGTAGAAGCAGAAAGTATTGCTTATATTGTCTGCAATCACTTTGGTCTGGATACTTCAGAATACTCTTTTACCTATATTGCCAGCTGGTGTGAAAGCAAGGATATGAAAGCACTCCGGGCATCTATGGATACCATCCGAAAAACGTCTGCGGAAGTCATTGAGAATATCGAGACACAGATGCACGAGCTGGAAATGGAAAGACCAGTTCGGGATACTTTTCATAAGGAAGATTTAATTCTGCATCTTTCAGGCAGTATGGGTTCCGAGTTTACTTATGATTTGATCGAAAACATGAGCAGGGAACAGTTAGAGCAGAATGTGGGTGAATATGTCCGCCTTCTGGAAAGTGGTGAGATAGAGGAAAATGAGAAACCACTGGAAAGTTTTCTGGAAGAAAAAGGTGCTGCCGTCACACCACTCTATGACAGCAGTGGGCACGGAGAGAACTATCCGATTGATTTTTATGATGTGGAATATGATGCTGACACAGGCGTTACTTATTTTTCTGACCTTTCTCCGAAAGAGCAGGTAGAGATGTTGGTGCAAAAAGCAGAGTTTCCAAGAAATGTTTTTTCAGAAGAAGAAAAGGCATTTGTAAATGAATACGCAGAAACCTTCCCCGGACAGGTGGAAAGACTGAATGACCTGGTATGGGACATGAGGGAATCTTACGATGAAGCCGGTTCAAAGCTGGTGTATGAAGTGATCCAGGCAGCAAGGGCGAACTTCCCAGCGAAAGAGCCGGAAATTGAAGAAGAAACAGCCATGCAGTATGCCCACCGTCTGATTGAAACAGCAGAAGCTGCCAATACGGGAGATTTCACAGATTCCCAGAGAAATCTTATTGTGAATTTTGCATATAAGATGGATGATAAAGACGAAGTGCTTGGACTGGTGAACCGTATGATGACTGCAATCCGCAGACCGGGAAGTGAATATACGAGAAGCCTTATGAATGAAATACAGGCACAGATTGACAATTTCCCGGATGGCATGGTTGGTTTTACAGAAATGCACGAGGCAGGAATCCAGTTAGACCATATGCTTCCGCTTACGAAAGACCGGGCATATGAATTATACCGTGGAGGGGCAGAAATTTACATCTTACATGGAAATCCAGAGAATCCACAACGGGCAGAACAGGTGCTTGCAGAGACGGAAAATGAGATCCTTGGATATGACGGTATCTTTGGAATCACAGAAACAGAATGGGAAGTCCAGAAAGAAAGAGAAGTCTCTGCCACAAAACAGGAAGCACTGGAACAGCAGAGTGCAGAAAAGATTGATGAGACACTTCTTCTGCATGGAGAAAGCGGAAGGTTTGCCATTTATCAGATGGATAGTGGAGATGAGCATACCTATCAGTTTATGGGAATGGAATCTGCAGAGAGTCTGGGCTATACCATTGACGGAAAGGATTACCGGATGGTTTATGCAGCACCGTGGATGCCAACGATCACGT
>ERZ791889.448-NODE-448-length-19894-cov-16.711578_pt1 | contig 19894 bp, 12 predicted proteins | sample MGYA00510156_ERZ791889 | MGnify/ENA primary metagenome ERZ791889 (study PRJEB30046, sample SAMN00792108) | human gut metagenome | study: EMG produced TPA metagenomics assembly of the A metagenome-wide association study of gut microbiota in type 2...
TTAAGATTACATCTCCTTGGTTAGCTTCTGTTTTTTCTATTATAGCTTTCATTTCATCTTCAGTTAAGAATTTAGCTATTGGAGAATTAATTCCATCTTTTGTAAGTTTTATATAAGCAAGTCCTTTTGCTCCAAAATATCTTTTTACATATTCTTGGTAGTCGTCAAGGATTTTTCTTGAGAATTTATCAGCAACATTTGGTGCAACGATAGCTCTTACAACTCCACCTTCAGCAACAGTAGAAGCAAAAGCTTTAAATCCGCAATTTTTAGCTATTTCACTGATATCTTTTAATTCTACTCCAAATCTTGTATCAGGTTTGTCAGAACCAAATCTATCCATAGCATCTATCCATTCCATTCTTGGGAATTCATAATCAGCAGTTTCTCCAGTAACTTCTGAGAAAACTTTTTTAGCAAGTCCTTCTATTTCTGTTATAACATCATTTAATTCAACAAAAGACATTTCAATGTCAAGTTGAGTAAATTCTGGTTGTCTGTCAGCTCTTAAATCTTCATCTCTAAAACATTTAGCGATTTGGAAATATTTCTCAACACCAGATATCATTAAAAGTTGTTTGAAAAGTTGTGGTGATTGAGGTAGAGCATAGAATTGTCCACCGTTAGTTCTGCTTGGAACTAAGAAATCTCTTGCTCCTTCTGGAGTAGATTTTGTTAAAAGTGGAGTATCTACATCTAAGAATCCTTTTTGATCCATATAATTTCTTATAGACATTATCATTCTATGTCTTTTTTTAAGGTTTCTTATCATTTGTTCTCTTCTTAAATCTAAGTATCTGTATTTAAGTCTTATATTTTCGCTAAGTCCTTCATCTGTCATTTGGAAAGGAAGTGGTTCACAAGAGTTTAATACTTTTATATCAGTTGCAAATACTTCTATTTCTCCAGTAGGGATATTTTTGTTAACACTAAATCTTTCTTTAACAACTCCCTCTACTCTTATAACTGATTCAGTTTTTAATTTTTGAGCAGTTTCAACAACTTCTTTTGAAGCCACATCAATATCAAAAACTATTTGAGTTATTCCTTCTCTGTCTCTTAGGTCTACGAAAGTAAGTCCTCCAAGGTCTCTTTTTGTAGCAACCCAACCAGATAAAATAACTGTTTCTCCAATATTATTTTTTCTAAGTTCTCCTAAATTATGATCTCTGTATATCATTTTACTCTCCTTACAAGAATTTAATTATTTTAATTTCTCTACTAATTGTTCGACTGTTAATTCTTCTTGGGTTCTAGAAGCGAAGTCTTTAAGAACTACAACTCCTTTTGCCATTTCATCTTCTCCAATAATAACAGTATATTTAACATTTAGTTTATCAGCTTTTTTCATATGACTTTTCATACCTTTAGCATTAAAATCAACAGCTACTTTTATATTTTCTTTTCTAAGAGTATCAGCTAGTTTCATAGCAAATTCACAAACATTTTCTCCTAGCCAAGCTATATAAACATCAGTTTCTTTAGCGGGAATATCTTCCATAAGCATCATTATTCTTTCTACACCAGCAGCAAAACCAAATGCAGGAATCTCTTTATCTCCTAATTGTTTTAGAAGGTTATCATATCTTCCACCACCAAGAACAGTTCCTTGTGCACCAAGTTTGTTAGTAACAATTTCAAAAACTGTACTTGAGTAATAGTCAAGACCTCTTACAAGTCTAGAATTTTCTACATATGGTATTCCAAATATAGTTAGATATTTTTTAACTTCTTCATAGTGGTTTCTTTCTTCTTCAGATAAAGAATCAATTATGCTTGGAGCATCTTGAGTGTGTTTTTTACAAGTTTCAACTTTACAGTCAAGAACTCTTAAAGGGTTAGTTTCAATTCTTCTTTGACAATCTTCACATAGTTCATCTTTAAATGGTGTTAAATAATCTATAAGAGCTTGTCTATATTTTTGACGAGTTTCGTTTCCACCGATAGAGTTTATATTAACTTCTAGATCTATGATTCCAAGTTTTTCTAATAAGTGGTAACTCATAGTGATGATCTCAGCATCTAAAAGTGGAGAATGTTCTCCAAGAACTTCAACTCCAACTTGGTTAAATTCTCTTTGTCTTCCAGCTTGTGGTCTTTCATATCTAAACATAGACCCCATATAATAGAATTTTGATACATCTTCTTTTGCGTATATTTTATTTTCTAAATATGCTCTAACAACTGAAGCTGTTCCCTCTGGTCTTAGAGTGATACTTCTTTCACCTCTGTCAAGGAAAGTATACATCTCTTTTTCTACAACGTCAGTAGCCTCTCCTATTCCTCTTTTGAAAAGGTCTGTTTCTTCAAAAATAGGAGTTTTTATGTAAGAAAATCCATACGCTGAAAATAAATCTTCGGCAACTCTACGGATGTAAGAATATTTAGCAGCTGTACCTTCTAAAATATCTTTTGTCCCTCTGACTGCTTTAATTAATTTCATAGTCTTCCTCCAATATTAATATATTCTTAAATTTATTTTTTCCAAAGTTTTTCTAATTTATCCCTTATTTGATTTTCAAATTTGTTATTTCCCGGGATATAATATTTTTTATTATTATTTCTATATGGTTGTTTTACAAAATTTCCCTCATAGTCGTGAGGATATTTATATCCCAATGCTCTATCAGAAATATGAACAGGGACTTCTTGTAAATCTCCATTTTTTATATCTTCTAAAACTTGGTTAATACCATTATAGCATGAATTACTTTTACTTGAAATAGCTAAATATACAACTGCGTGAGAAAGAATTATTCTTATCTCAGGCATTCCTACTCTCTCAGAACAAAAATATGCTGATGTGGCAATATTTAAAGCATCAGGATTTGCCATTCCAATATCTTCACTGGCAAGAATTACAAGACGTCTAGCTATATAACGAGGGTCTTCTCCTCCATATAAAAGTCTTCCAAGCCAGTAAATAGCTGAATCAGGATCACTTCCTCTTATACTTTTTATCATAGCTGAGATTATATTGTATTTATCTTCTTCTTTGTGAAAAGACGCTTTTCTTTGAGAAAAAATCTCCTCTATATCTTTTGTATCTCCTGAATCACAATTTTTAAAATAAAGTTCAAGATAGTTTAATGCAATTCTTGAATCTCCCTTTGATATATCCAAAATAATTTTTTTGATATTTTCAGGAAGAGTTTTATTATAATATTTCTCTCCTCTTTTTAAAATTTCTTCAATATTTTTTCTATCAAGAGGTTTGAATTCAAATACAAGACATCTTGAAAGTAGAGCGTTATTTAAGTTATGGTAAGGATTTTCAGTAGTGGCTCCAATTAAAATAAGTATACCTGACTCAGTATAAGAAAGTAGTGCATCTTGTTGCAGTTTATTAAAACGATGAACTTCATCTAAAAATAAAACTGTTTTTTTATTATAAAGTTCTATTGATTTTTTAGCTCTTTCAACAATCTCTCTCAAATCATTTAAAGAGGCAGTAGTGGCATTTAGATTTTCAATATTGCAACTAAGCTCATTTGAAATAATCTCACCAAGAGAACTTTTACCACAACCGGGAGGACCAAATAAAATCATATTACTAATATTTCCACTTTTAATAATTCTATTTAAAAGTTTTCCTTCTCCAAGCAGTTCTTCTTGCCCAATAAAATCTTTTAGAGATTTAGGTCTAAGTTTCATAGCTAAAGGTTTTACATCTTGATAATTATTTTGAAAAAGTGTAGGGGAGTTCATCTTACCTCCTTAATATAATAAAAAGACGCGTCCAAAACAACACGTCTTATATTATTTTATTTTGCTGAGTATAGGTATAAAAATAAAGCTATTACAATAAAAAGTGTAGCTACTATTTTTGTTGCTTTTGCAAGTGGTCCACCATCTTTAGAAAGTCCAAATACTGTATTAGCACTTCCCATTCCCATACTACCAGACATTCCGTGACTCCTATCTGGTTGGATTAGGACTAGGACTATTAAGGCTAAAGCAAATATGAATAATAAGACTATTAATACGCTTTCCATTTTTCCTCCTTAAATTTTCTGTCCTTGAAATTTACAAGGAACTAAAATCTCCTTAATAAAACCTCTATCTAAAAAAAGAAATTTTTATTTTCTAATAGATATTATAATATAAAAAGGGGAAAATTAAAAGAAAAATTTTAGAATTGGCATAATCTTTATAAAAAAATTATTCCTCCAATAAAAAATCAATTATATTATAATGCTTAATTCCATTTCTTGACATATCAAATTGATCCATAGAAATAACATATTTTGGAAAATTATCTTTTATTAACTCAAGCACTGAAAATTCTCTTTCAATGGGTTCTTCAGATGCCAAAAGATAAGCAACTTGGATATAAATTTTTTCTTCATATTTTGTACAAATAAAATCAACTTCCAAATCATTTATTTTTCCGATTTTTACGTCATAATCTCTTCTCAACATCTCGATATAGATAATATTTTCAAGAATTTGATTTATATTTCTTTGATTGCTTTCAAATATAGCCTCTCTTATTCCGTGGTCTGCTATATAATATTTTTCATTTACACGTAATATTTTTTTCCACTCAAATCATTTCTTTGAACTTTATAAATAAGGAAAGCTTCTTCACAAACTTTAATCACAGAGTATTTGTCAATCTTCATCAGAGCAAATAGCACTTAAAAATTTAGAATAAGTTGCAGAAAAATGGACATCAATATTAAGAAATTGTGGAAAAATTTATGGAAAACTTCAAATAATGTTTGAGGAGCATTTATTTTAAAACTTGAATTCATATGATAAGTCACACTCAAAAATTACCCTTAAAGTTTCCTTCCGTACTTAATTAAATTTTCTTTTGCCTCTTTCCTATCTTTTTTTCTATGTTGTGTGGGAGTTACTCCATATTTTTTCTTATAAGCTTTTGTAAAAATTAAGGGGTCTTTATAGCCACAACTATTAGCAATATTTTCTATATTTTCATTGGTTATATCTAGTAACTCATTAGCTCTAGATAATCTAAAAATAGTTAGATATTCCTGAATTGTTATCCCTATATTTTTCTTAAATAAAGTGGATAGATAGCTTCTATTTAAGCCAATATATTCAATAATATTATTGACATTTATATCATCCCAATAATTATTTTTAATATATGTTATAATTTTATCAACATATGGATTTAATTCATTTTTTTCATCTTTCTCTTCTATTGAATTTTCTTCTACAATAAGAGAGAAAAATTCATAAAATAATCCTTGAAGTCTAAGTTCTTCAGCTAATGTTAAATTTTTTAGTTTCAACATCTCCTTTAACAGAGAAAAAAGCTCAGCTAATTTATCAGTTCTAAAAATTGGTTTATGTTGAATAATTCCAAGTTCTCTTAAATATTTTTCTGCTCCCTCTCCATCAAAACCAATCCAAAAATATTTCCAAGGATTTTTAGCATCTGCTTGATAAAAAGTTACTATATTAGGCTCTATTATAAATCCCTGTCCTTTTTCTAAAAAATATTTTTTATTATCTACTATATATATTCCTTTTCCCTCTAAAACAATATGCAGTATATAAATAGGTCTAGAAGCTGGTCCAAAACTATGTAAAGGTTCACACTCACTATAGCCACAAAATTTTAACTCTAACTTTTTTAGGTTATCTCTTTTTAGTTGTAGCATACAAGCTTTCTCCATTTTACCTCCAAATAAAGTTTTTTATAATAAAGATATCATATTAATTTTTTTATTGCAAGTCCTATGTTTTCTTCTTTGTTGTTCGATTGTAGAACGTTTACTTTTTTTATGCTAATTCTATTTTTTATAAACAACATTTTAACTGTTTTATCAAACAAAATAATATTTTATTTTTTAATTCCCTATCTTATAATTGATTTAAGAGATATACGTGCACAAATCTATCTTAATAAACTAAAATCGTTATTTTTTTATTCTTGGAGGTTTAATTTATGGCTTTGTCATTTAGAGAAAAATATTCTTTTGGTATAGGAGCTTTTGGAAAAGATATTATTTTAGCTTATGTTAATATATTTTTAATGATTTATTTTACAGATGTTCTATATCTTTCACCAGCTTTTGTTGGTTCATTATTCTTCGTGGCTAGAATTTGGGATGCTATCAATGACCCAGTAATGGGAATGATAGTTGATAATACACATAACAAGTTTGGAAAATTTCGTACTTGGATTTCTATTGGAACAATTTTAAATGCCGTTACATTTGTTGGAATGTTTTATACTTTTGGTTTAGAAGGAAAGATGCTTTATGTTTATATCAGTATAGTTTATATTTTATATGGTATGACTTATACAATGTTAGATATTCCTTATTGGGCTTGGTTACCAAATTTAACTGATGACCCTCATGAGCGTGAACAAATAGGAGTTATCCCTAGAATTTTTGCAAGTTCTTCATATTTAATTATGGGAATTATTAGTTTCCATTTAATCTACTTTTTAAATAATATCTTTGGTTTTACAGATAATGCTAAATTTGGGTATACAGCTGGAGCAATTTTAATTGCTATAATCTATATTACTTTTATTGCTATAACAATTTTTAATGTTAAAGAAAATAGTTCAGCTTCATCTAATGAGAAAATTAATTTAAAACATATGTGGACTATATTAACTCAAAATGAGCATCTAAAATCATACATAGGTCTTATGTTAGCTTACCAATTATTTAATGGTGGATATGGAAGTTTCATGATTTATTACTTAAAATATGTTGCTGGAAATCAAAATCTATTTTCTATATATAGTGCTTGTCAATTAGCCGAGATGATTGGACTTCTAATATTTCCATTTGTTGCTAAGAAATTTGGTCGTGATACAACTTATAAGATAGCTTGCTTAGTTCCTGTATTAGGATTATCAATTTTAGGTTTTTCAGCTTTATTTATGCCAGCAAGTGCTGTTTTATTAGCTGTTGCTATGGTTATGATGAAAATAGGAGCTGGATTAATCATTGGAACTATAACTGTTTTAGTTGCTGATGTAATTGACTACAATCAATTAAAATTTGGAATGAGAAATGAAAGTATTATTTGTTCTGCTCAAACTTTCCTAGTAAAAACATCTGGAGCAGTATGTGGACTTATGACAGGATTGGCACTTACTTTCTTAAAATACGACCCTACACTACCTCAACAATCAATTTTAACAATAACAGGGTTACGTTTACTAGTGTTTATTCCATCTATGATTTTTATTTTAATAAGTTTATTCATCTATGTTAAAGGTTATAAATTAAGAGGAAAAGTATTATATGAAGTAAGAGAGAAAGTAGCTCAACTAAATAGCAACAAATCTACTTGTGAAACTGAAATAGAAGAGAAAAATGTTATACTTGAATCTATAAATAACTAAATTTTATCTAAATAAAGGAGAAAACAATGAATATTATTTTTAATGAACAAACTAAGGAATTCCATATTTTTAATAATAATATTAGTTATGTTATTAAAGTTTTAAGAAATGGACAACTAGGACAATTATATTTTGGAAAAAAAATAAGACATAGAGATGATTTTGGACATCTTATTGAAAGTAAAAATCGTCCTATGACTCAATATATGTATGAAAAAGATTATTCTTTTTCATTAGAACATCTAAAGCAAGAGTACCCTTGTTATGGAACTACTGATTATAGATATCCAGCTTTTGAAATCAAACAAGAAAATGGAAGTACAATAACAGAGTTTGAGTATGTATCTCACAACATATTTAAAGGAAAAAAATCTTTAAAAGGATTACCAGCAACTTATGTAGAATCTGATGAAGAAGCTATGACACTAGAGGTACTTTTAAAAGATAAATTAACTGAAGTTGAACTTACTCTATCTTATACAATTTTTGAAGATTATGATGCTATCGCTAGAAATGCTAGATTTGAAAATAAAGGAGAAAAAGCAGTAGACCTGACTAGAGCTCTTAGCTTAAACTTAGATTTACCAGATTATAACTACGAATGGATACATCTTTCTGGAGCTTGGTCAAGAGAGCGTCATATAAAAACTCGTAAATTAGAGATGGGAATACAAGCTATAAGCAGTACTAAAGGAATATCAAGTAATAACCAAAATCCTTTTATAGCTTTAAAACGTCCTGAAACAACTGAAATATTAGGAGAAGCCATTGGTTTTTCTCTAGTATATAGTGGAAATTTCTTAGCACAAATTGAAGTAGATACTTATGATGTTTCTCGTATTTCTATGGGAATAAATCCTTTTGGATTTACTTGGCATCTAGATTCTAAAGAGGAATTTCAAACTCCAGAAGCTATAATTGTTTACTCTGATTCTGGTTTAAATACAATGAGCCAAACTTTCCATAATCTTTTTGGAAAAAGACTTGCAAGAGGGGAGTGGAGAGATAAAGTTAGACCTATACTAGTTAATAACTGGGAGGGAACATATTTTGATTTTGATGATGAAAAAATCTTAAATATTGCTAGAGCAGCAAAAAAAGATGGAATAGAGTTATTTGTACTAGATGATGGTTGGTTTGGAACTAGAAATGATGACCACCAAGGATTAGGAGATTGGTTCTCTAATAGGGAAAAACTTCAAGATGGAGTAGAGGGATTATCTTATAAAATAGAAGAGCTTGGAATGAAATTTGGACTATGGTTTGAACCTGAAATGGTAAATAAAAATAGTGAACTTTTCCGTAAATATCCAGATTGGATTTTACACGTTCCTGGACGTAATCAATCACATGGAAGAAACCAATTTGTTTTAGACTATTCTAGAAAAGAAGTTGTAGATTATATCTATAATATGATGGCAGAAGTTATTAGAAACTCTAAAATATCATATATTAAATGGGATATGAATCGTTGTTTAACTGAGTGTTATTCTGTAGCTCTTCCACCTGAAAGACAAGGAGAAGTTTTCCACAGATATGTTTTAGGAGTATATGATTTATATGATAGATTAACTAAAGAGTTCCCTCATATCTTATTTGAATCATGTTCAAGTGGTGGAGCAAGATTTGATGCTGCTATGCTTTATTATGCTCCTCAATGTTGGGCAAGTGATGACACTGATGCTATTGAAAGATTAAAAATTCAATATGGAACATCAATGGTTTACCCTGTTTCTTCTATGGGGGCACATGTTTCTGTTACTCCTAACCACCAATTACAACGTATGACTCCTATTGAAACTCGTGCTAATGTAGCCTTCTTTGGAGCTTTTGGATATGAGCTAGATATGAGCAAACTAAGAGAAGAGGAACATAGAAAAGTTCGTGAACAAGTAGAGTTTTTTAAAGAGTATAGAGAAATCTTCCAATTTGGTACTTTCTATCGTTTACTTAGTCCATTTACAAGTAACATTGTTTCCTGGATGGTTGTTTCTAAAGACCAAAAAATTGCTTTAGTGGGATATTATAAAGTACTCAATGATGTAAATTGTTCATATAGAAGAGTTAAACTACAAGGATTAAATCCAGATTTTAATTATACAATAGCTAACTTCAATAATCCAAAAGAGATAGCTACTCAAAATTGTTATGGAGATGAGCTAATGAATCTAGGACTTTTGACTACTGACCCATCTTCTGGACAAGTACTTGATGGAACTAGAAAATCTAATGATTTTGATTCAACAATCTATATCTTAAAAGCAGAATAAAAATTAACTTGTTGTTATATTTAAAAATACTTAATTCTCTTAATATAAAAAGGGTTATAGATTAAATTTTAATTTATTACCCTTTTTTAGTTAAAATAATAAAAAAGGAGTTTTATAATATGAATAAAAGACCACTATTTCATTTTACACCTATAAAGAATTGGATGAATGACCCTAATGGACTTTGTTATTACAAGGGAAAATATCATCTATTCTACCAACATAATCCTAAAAATCTATATTGGGGAAATATGACTTGGGGACACGCTACAAGTGATGACTTATTTAATTGGGAACATCAACCTTATGCTATCTCTCCAGATATTCCTGAAGATATTGATGGTTGTTTTTCTGGAAGTGGATTTGTAAAAGATGATGAGTTATACCTTGCTTACACTGGGGTAATAATGACTACAAAAAAAATAAATGAGTATGGAAATACTATAACGGTAAATGAGAATGACTTGATATCTACACAACTTTTTGCTAAGTCAAAAGATGGATTTACTTTTGAAAAATTATCTGAACCTAAGATAGTTGCTCCAGATGGATATTGTACAGCTCACTTTAGAGACCCTAAAATATGGGAAAAAAATGGGAAATATTATATGGTGTTAGGTGGAAAAAAGGACAATAAAGGAAGAGTTCTATTCTATCAAAGTGAAGATTTTAAAAGCTGGAAATTTGTTAATGAAATTTATGAAGAAAATATGGGATTTATGTGGGAATGTCCAGATTTTTTTGAATTAGACGGAAAAACTATATTAGTATTTAGTCCACAAGGAATAGGAAAAGAGGGACAAGAACATCTTGCAGGTTACTATATGGGAGATTTTGACTATGAAATAGGAAAATTTACTCATAAAGAGTTTCAAGTGTTAGATAATGGTTTTGAGTTATATGCTCCTCAAACTTTTAAGGATAATAAAGGAAGAAGAATAATGATAGCTTGGCTTGTAAATCATCACCCTTTTCCAGGGGAGGATTGGACAGGAGTGATGACTCTTCCTCGTGAATTGAAAATTATAGATGATAAATTATATATGTATCCTGTGGAAGAATTTAATAAATATAGAAAAAAATTAGAAATATATAAAAAGGTTGATACTGAATTTCAAATTGAAATGACAGATAAAGTTTATGATGTAGAGTTTAAATTGAATTGTGATAAAGATTTTGAAATTGCAATTGAGGATAAGGGGAAAAAAGGATTAAAATTAACTTATAGTTCTCAAGATAAAACAATAATCTTTGATAGAAGTGGAGCAGTTAATAATTTTGAATCTCTTGAAATATTTGGAACAAAGAGAGTAGTAAATTATAATTTAAGTGGAGATATAGATTTTAGAATAATCAGAGATAAAAATGTTGTAGAGATATATATCAACAACGGAGAAAAAGTTTTTACAAGTTTAGTTAATTTTACTGAAGAGCAAAACTTTATTACAATAGTTGGAGAATCCAATGTAGTTAAAGTTTATTCTTTAAAAAATTAAAGTTTTATTTTAAAAGAAAAAATATTAAAAAAAGGAAAGAGGAAGAAAGTTTTTCTATGGTATTTGATTATTAAAAAAATATCCGTCTGCAAAGCAAAAAGATGTTATGGAAGGTTTAAATATAAGTAGGAGAACTTTAGAAAGAGTTATTTCTACCTTAAAAGAAAATAATTATATAGAGAGAATAGGTAGTAATCGTTCGGGATATTGGAAAATATTAAAATAATTAACATTAAATGTCGCCAAAAGTAAAAAAATAAAACAAAAAGTTGGCGGCAATAAAAAAACTGCACCTGAATCATTTAAGATTTTGAGTGCAGTTATTTTTTTATAATAATTTAGCTGAGATTTCAGCTAGTGGAGAACGTTCCCCTTTAACCAAAGTGATATGACCGATTATTTTTTCATCTTTTAATTTTTCAGCCAAATAAGTTAAACCATTTGTGTTGGCATCAAGGTAAGGGCTATCAATTTGGAACGGATCTCCTGTAAATACTATCTTTGTATTTTCTCCAGCTCTTGTGATTATAGTTTTAATTTCAAGAGGAGTTAAGTTCTGAGCCTCGTCAATTATAATAAATCCATTAGGAATACTTCTACCTCTTATATATGTCAAAGCCTCAACCTTTAAAAGTCCCATTGTCTCAAGTCCTGTTATAACTTTTTCACCAGTTTTATCTCCTTTAAAATCACTTAAAAGTTCAATATTATCAAATATAGGTTGCATCCAAGGTCTTAACTTTTCTTTTTCACTACCCGGTAAATATCCTAAATCTTTTCCCATAGGAATTATAGGTCTAGCAATATATAGTTTAGAATATTTTTTTCTTTCAACCACTTGTTCAAGTCCAGCTGCGATAGCAAGTAAAGTTTTACCAGTACCAGCTTTTCCAACTAAAGTAACAGCTTTTACATCATCGTCCATAAGAAGTTCCATTGCGAATCTTTGCTCGTTATTTCTTGCTCTAGCTCCCCAAGCATTAATATCTCCGTTTATAAATTTTTTAACTTTGTCTCCAATAACTCTACCAGATGTTTTTTCTTGTCCACATTTTATAATAAAGAAAAAGTTTGGAGTAGGAGCATAATCAAGCCCAAGTTCAGAAATATCTATTTTTCCAGATTTATCATATTTATCAAAAACTTCTTTTGAAACTTCAATTTCAGCATAACCTTTATCAAGTTCATCATAAACAACTCTGTCTGTTGAATAATCTTCTACTTCAAGACCTATTGCGTCAGCTTTAATTCTAAGATTTATATCTTTTGTAACCAAAATAACTTTTCTATCAGGATATTTATTTTTTATTTTTAAAGTAAGTCCAAGGACACTATTATCTGTTGAATCTTTTCTAAGTCCTTCAGGAATACAATCTTTACCAGTATCAACTATAACTTTGAAGAATATTTCATCTGGAAGTTCCACTCCCTCAGAAATATTTCCTTTTTGTCTTATCTCCTCAATAACTCTTGTAGCCATTCTAGCATGAATACCTGTATCAGGTTTTCCTTTTAGTTTGTCAATCTCTTCAATAACTTCGATAGGAAGAAAAACATCGTTTCCTCTAAAGTTGTAAATAGAATTAGGATCGTGAATTAAAATGTTAGTGTCTAAAACAAATATTTTTCTCATAGTCGAACTCTCCTTTTAGTACGTGATAATAAAAAAAGTACATCTTTTCTATTTACTATATTATTCTAAACAAATGAAAAATTTCCTTTATTTTACTTGAAGACTTTTAAGAGTATCTTTAATAGCCTCTTGAATATTTTTATAATTTTTAATTTTTTCTTTATCAATAATCTTATCAATATCTTTTTTAGAATATCCAAGTCCCTCAAGAGCCATTACAAGTTCTTCTTCAATTCCATAATCTACACCAATATTTAAAATAGTTTCTGAAGAAGTAATATCCAATTTTTTTATTTTTGTCTTAAGGTCTAGAATAATTTGTTGAGCTTTTTTCTCTCCAAGTTTTGGGACATTTTTTAAAGTTATATAGTCTTCTTTTAAGATTAAACCTTTTATAGTATCAATATCAAAAGATGACATTATAGAAAGAGCAAGAGAAACTCCAATTCCTTTAACAGATAAAAGCATTTCAAAAAGATTTCTTTCTCTCTCTTCTAAAAAACCAATAAGTTTATATTCTTCTTCTTTTATAAAATTAAAAATATATATTTTTAGCTCCTTGTTAGTTTCAATTTTGTCATAAGTACGTAAAGAAATATATATTCTATATCCAACTCCTCCAACTTCTAAAGCGATATAGTCCAGTTTTTTATAAGTCACAATTCCTTTTAAATATTCAAACATTTTTATTTTTTTAAAAAACTAATACTTTAATTTTTTATTACAATTAGTAAAAGTTTTTAATACCTCCTTGCTAAATAATTTATTAAATTATACCACAGGGAAAATATAAAAGCGAAAAAATTATTTCATAAATTTAGTAGATTAATTGAAAAAAATAAAAAAATATGCTAAAATTTAGTATTGTGGATAATTGTCAAGTATGAAATAAAAATCAATAAATTTTATTGCAAAAATGGAGGATTAATGAAAATATATACAGCTCCGATGGCTGGGGTTACAGATTACACTTTTAGAAGAATCTTAAAAGAGTTTGAACCTGATATGATATTTACTGAGATGGTAAGTGTTAACGCCTTAGAAGTTTTAAATGATAAAACAATAAATAAAATATTAAGACTAAACGCAGGAGAGGCAGTTCAAGTTTTTGGTTCAGATATAGATAAAATTGTAAATAGTGCTTTATATCTTGAGGGAAAAGGTGTAAAACAAATTGACCTTAATGCAGGGTGTCCAATGCCAAAAGTTACAAAAAATGGTTCCGGAGCTGGTCTTTTAGAAAGTCCTGAAAAAATAAAAGAGATTTTAACAAAAATGAGAGAGGCACTAAAGCCTGAAACAAATATTTCAATAAAAATAAGAGTTGGTTTTAAAGGTGTAAAAGAATATGTAAAGATTGCAAAAATTGCTGAAGAAGTTGGTTGCACTCATATAACTGTTCACGGAAGAACTAGAGAACAAATGTACACTGGAAAAGCTGATTGGGAAAAAATAAAAGAGGTAAAAGAGGCTGTGTCAATTCCTGTTATTGGAAATGGTGATATTTTTACAGCAGAAGATGCTCTTGAGAGAGTAAAGCTTTCAGGAGTAGATGGAGTTATGCTTGCTCGTGGAATGTGCGGAAATCCTTGGCTTATTAGAGATATAAAAGAGATTTTTGAATTTGGAGAGGTAAAACACAGAGTAACTGATGAAGAAAAAATCGATATGGCTATAAGACATATTTTAATGGCTCGTGAAGATAATGAAAGTGATAAGTTTATTTTTGAGATGAGAAAACATATTTGTTGGTACCTAAAAGGTATTCGTGGGTCTTCAGAGGCAAAAAATAGAATAAATAAACAGGAAGATTATTTGGAAGTAATAAAAATATTAGAAGAATTGAAAGAGCAGATGAAGGGATAAAAATTATGGTTGATGAAACACCTTTGATGAAACAATATGGAGAGATAAAAAATCAATATCAAGATAGCATCTTATTTTTTAGACTTGGAGATTTTTATGAGATGTTTTATGAAGATGCAAAAATAGCATCAAAAGAATTAGGTTTAACTCTTACAAAAAGAAATAAAAAAATGGACGTACCTTTAGCTGGAATTCCTTATCATTCAGCTTCATCATATATTGCAAAATTAGTGAGCAAAGGTTATAAAGTTGCAATATGTGAGCAAGTTGAAGACCCAAAAGAAGTAAAAGGAATAGTTAAAAGAGAGGTTATAAGAGTTATCACTCCGGGGACAGTTATTGATACAGAGTATCTTGATGAAAAAGATAATAACTACCTTATGGGGATAATTATAAAAGATAAAAGTATAGGAATATCTTATGTGGATATAACTACTGGAGAGTTTAAAACTTCAAAAATAGTTGGAGGAAATCTTATTTATAAACTTATGGGAGAGATCAATAAAATTTTCCCAAAAGAGATAGTTATTGATGAAAAGAGTTATGGAATTATAAAAAATGAATTAGAGTCTAGTAGAATTTTTGAAAATTTAAACTTAACAAAAGTCCAAAATATAAAAAATCCAGAAAAATATCTTTTAGAATATTTTGATATTAAATCTCTTGATAGTTTTGGAATAAAAAATCTTGATGAGATAATTCAAATTTGTGCTACAACCTTAAAATATGTTGTGGATTTACAAAAAGGAAATGAATTACCAATAAGTAAAATCTCTTATGAAAGCACTGATAATATAATGGAGCTTAATCTGACTACTCAAAGAAATCTTGATATAGTAGAAAATTATAAGGGAAATGATACAGGAACACTACTTGGAATTTTAGATTTTTGTAAAAGTTCAATGGGAAGTAGACTTCTTAAAAAAATTGTAAAAAATCCTACACTGGATATAGATGAGATTCACAAAAGACAAAATCATATAGAATATTTTATCAAAGAGGTTTTGGTAAGGGAAGAGATAAGAGAAAAATTAAAAGAGATATATGATATTGAAAGAATTATTGGAAAATTAACACTTGAAACTGTAAATGGTAGAGATTTAGTGGCTCTAAAAGAGTCAATGAGAAATATTTTAGAGATTTACAAAGTTCTTATTGATAATAATTCTGATATTTTAAAAATAGATGTAGATAAAATAATTGAGATTTATAACCTGATAGAAAAGGTTATAATTGATGAGCCACCATTTTCAATAAGAGAGGGTGGATTTATAAAAGACGGATATAATTCAGAGCTTGATGAGCTTAGAAATATAGCTGAACACGGACAAGACTATCTTTTAAAAATAGAAACTGAAGAGAGAGAAAAAACAGGAATAAAAGCTCTTAAGATAAAATATAATAAAGTTTTTGGATATTTTATCGAGGTTACAAAAGCAAATGTTGAGCTTGTACCAGATTATTATATTAGAAAACAAACTTTAGTAAATGCTGAAAGATATATTGTACCAGAGTTAAAAGAGTATGAGGATAAAATTCTGAATGCTAAAAATAGAATAGCCACTTTAGAATATTATCTGTTTAAAGAAGTAGTTGGAGAAATAAAAAATTATACTCAAATGTTACAAGACTTAAGTAATAAAATATCTTATCTAGATGTTATATCAAACCTAGCCTACATAGCTATAAAAAATAGTTATATAAAACCAGAGATTGTAGATGACGGTACAATAGAAATTTTAGGTGGAAGACACCCAATAGTTGAAAAACTTATACCAGCTGGGGAGTTTGTAAAAAATAGAGTTATGCTAAATAGCAAAAAAGATTTTATTATTCTTACAGGTCCTAATATGTCTGGAAAATCAACTTATATGAAACAGATAGCCTTAATTATAATAATGGCTCATATGGGTTCTTATGTACCAGCTGATTACGCAAAAATATCTTTAACAGATAAAATATTTACAAGAATAGGGGCAAGTGATGATCTACTTACAGGTCAATCTACTTTTATGTTAGAGATGAGTGAAGTTGCAAATATTTTAAACAGTGCAACTGACAGATCATTTATAATTTTAGATGAGATTGGTAGAGGAACATCAACTTTTGATGGAATATCAATCGCCTCAGCTATAACAGAGTACATTCACGACAAAATAAAAGCTAAAACAATATTTGCAACACATTATCACGAGCTTACAGAGCTTGGGGAAAGATTAGAAAGAGCCTCAAACTTTAGAATAGAAGTTCAAGAAAAAGATAATAAAATAAAATTCCTAAGAGAGATTGTTCAAGGTGGAGCAGACAAATCTTATGGAATTGAGGTTGCAAGACTTGCTGGTCTTCCAAAAGAGATACTTGTAAATTCTAAAAAAATATTAAATATTTTGGAAGAGAGAAAAAATATAATTGAAAGAAACTTCGGTGTTGAACAGATGATGCTTTTTGGAGGTTCTCCAGAAGTAAATGATACAAAAGAAGAAATAGAAAATAGAGAAAATATTGAGACTGCAACTAGTGAGGAAAGAAAAGTAATAGATATATTAAAAGAAATTGATATTAATAACTTTACTCCAATGGAGGCACTACTTAAAATAAACGAACTTAAAAAGATTTTAAATTAATTTTGTTGATGTCATATAAAATGGGAGGAAATAATGAATAAGAAAAGAATAAGAAATTCTATATTATTTGTTGGAATAATCTTACTTGGCTATCTGAATTATTATAAAGAGGAAGATGGTTTTGGGGTAATACCAAACGTAATAGAAACAACAAATGTTGTATATGATACTTCAGGTTATCATATTGAGGCAGAAAAACAGATTGATGATATGGATTTAGACACAACAAAATTTGAAAAAGCCACAGCAAAATATGATGAGATGACCCTTTCTGGTAATAAAGTATTTTTAGACGCTGGAAAAAATCTTTTCTTAGAGGAAAATATAGTTGGAGATAATGGTGCTGGTTGGAAAATGTACTCAGAGGCTATGAGTTATAACCAATACAAAGACCAACTGACTTCTAATAAGGGAATGAAAGCTGTAAATGAGGCTGAAAATTTAACTCTTGAAGGAAAAGAGATTGTAACAAATAAAAAATTTGATGTAATAGATATTTCAAAAGATGTTACTTTATCAAATGACAGAATAAAAATATCTGGAGATAAAGGAAACTATAAAGATAAGACAAAACAATTTGTTCTTACTGGAAATGGAAAATTTGAAAGTCTTGGAGCAGAAAAATTTTCTGGAGAGTTTAATCAAGGAAAATATTATACAGATAAAGATAAGATAGAACTGAGATATGGTTATACTGGTTACTATGATGATGCAATTATAAAAGGAAAAAGTTTAGACTATAACAATGCTAACCAAACTTTTATATCAAGAAACAACCCTGTAATTCAGATAGATGGATACACAATCAACTCTCGAGAGATAAAAAAATTAAGACCTGAAAACGAGATTGATATTGTAGGAAAAGTTTCAGGAACAAATGGAGATATAAGATTTAGTGGAGATTACGGAGTTTATAAAATGGACGAGAAAATCCTTTATCTTAATGGAAATGTTGTTATTGCTAACTCAAAAGGGGAAAAAATCACTGGAGATTTAGTAAGATATAACTTTGAAACTAAGATAGCTGATTTGAGCAACAAAGGAAAAGATGTAGTTTACACTTATGAAACTAGAAAAGTAACAACTAAAAAAATGGTATATGATTTTAATAAAGAAAATATGCTGTTAAATGATGGATATATTTTTGAAGATAATGAGTATAGAAGTATTGGTAAAAATATGAAATATGATAATATTTCAAAAATAGGAAATATCCAAGAGGGAAAAGTTTTTGTAAAAGCTACTGGAGAAAACTTAAAAGCTAATGAAATAAATTTTGACACTACTAAAAAAGATTACACTGCTATTGGTGATGTAAGAATAGATAGTAAAAATAGTATAGTTACAACTGATAAAGTAGAATATTTTACATCTCAAGACAAGGGAATAATACCAAATAATTTTGTGATGAAAAATAAAAAAGACGGAAGTATAATAAATGGTAAAAATGTTATTTATACAATTTCTAAAAATCAAGTGACAAGTGAAGAGGAATTTAATTACAAAAATAAAGATTCATATCTTTCTGGTAAAGGAATTTTATATGATTTGACAACAGAAGAGGGAGAAATATTAAGTGCTGTAAACTATAAAGACTCTAAATCAGGAAATAATATTACTGGAGATAAGGCAGTATTCAAAAAAGAAAATTACTTAAATATAAAAGAAAATGTAAAACTTACAACAAAATCTGAAGAGATGACAACAACAGAAGCAAACTATAGTTTTGTAAAAGATGTAGTTGATATTCCAAATGCAATTGAGTTCAAATCATTAGATGGTGGATTTAAAGGAAATTTAGTAAATGGAAAACTATATAATTCTAAAAAATTGTTTATTGGAAATAAACTTTCAGGAGTAAGCAACAAAGGAGAAAATATAGTTGCTGATAAATTAGAATATTTTCTAAATGAAAAGAAAGCAAAACTTAAAAATAATGTTACTATAACAAATACTGACTCTAAACTTTCTGGAAATGAAGTTATCTATGATACTGAGAAAAATGAAGTTTTTGCAGTTGGAAATGTTAAAATGAACTACCAATCTAGTACAAAACTTACTGGAGAAAATATTCTTTTAAATAATCTTACTAAAGATGTATCTGGAGAAAAAATTCATATGGTTACAGATAAAAATGAGCAAATTTCTTCAAATAAATTTAAAGGAAATCTTGATAAAATGATGTTTAGATTCTTAGATAATGTAAATGGAAGTTTTGTGACAAAAGATGAAAAAGGACAAATTCCAACTACATTAAAAGGAGAAGATATCACTTTAACATTTACTCAAGATAATGGAAAAAATAAAGTTCATAGAGTTACTGGAAAAAAAGGAACTACAATAACAAGAGAAGATCAAAATATAAAATCTGATGATATAGTTTATAACTTCTTAAAAGGAACAGTAGTTGCCAATAAAAATAATAGAATTTATATGAATGACGATAAAAATAGAACTACTATTTTAGGTGAAAAAATGGAAGGTAACCTAAACGAAGAGAAACTTTATTTGAAATCTAAAACAACTATTGAAAGTTATAATGAGAAAAATGAAAAAACAACCTTAATTGGAAATAGTGGAGTTGTTGATAATAAACAAGAAACTGTTGAGCTTAAAGAAAATGTAAAAATGGAAAATAATCAATTTATATTTAGTGCTGA
>ERZ791889.458-NODE-458-length-19462-cov-2.622147_pt1 | contig 19462 bp, 20 predicted proteins | sample MGYA00510156_ERZ791889 | MGnify/ENA primary metagenome ERZ791889 (study PRJEB30046, sample SAMN00792108) | human gut metagenome | study: EMG produced TPA metagenomics assembly of the A metagenome-wide association study of gut microbiota in type 2...
TTCAGGAGAAACTTCTCCAGTGTAAGCTCCTGAAGCTTTTGGATACATATTTTCAGCAGCTATTTTGATTGATGATCCTGCAATAGCTTTTACAGCATCAGAAAGAGCTGTGAATGGAGCTCCAATTACAACTTCCACATTTTTCACATCTGCAACAGCAGCTTTTAATTCTGTAAGCATAGCTACTGCTTCTGCATTTGTTTTATTCATTTTCCAGTTTCCTGCAATAATAGTTTTTCTCATTTAAAAACCCTCCTGAATACATAAGTAATTTATTTTGAAATTATTTTATTTTTACATTTTCTCTATTAATTTTAACATACTTTCAAAGAAAGTCCTAATTTTCTATAAGTCAAATTCTGAATTTTTTATGATTAATTTTTAAACATTTTCAAAAAAAGTGTGAGCTGCTGAAAAAGCAAAAACAAAAATCCCCTTCGGTTTTCCTGCTGTTTCCAAAGCTTTTGTAATTTCTGATACAGTTGCACCTGTGGTTATTATATCATCAACCAACAAAATATTTTTATCTTTAGTAATAAAATTTATTTTAAAAGCAGATTTTATATTTATTTTTCTGAGATTTTTATCTCCCAAACTGTGCATTGGAGCCGTATTTTTTTCTCTCTCAATATCTTTATAACTTATTCCTATAATATCGAGAAGAAAACTCACCTGATTAAACCCTCTTGAAAGGTATCTCTCTCTGCTTATAGGAACAGGAATCACAATGTCAATTTTTTCTCTGCGAATAATATCTTTAATCTCTTTTTCCATAAGATAGGCAAGATAATAACCTATATTTTTCTTTTCTTCCAGCTTGTAGTTTATAATAAGCTGCCTTATATCTCCAGCATAATTAAAAAGATAGTATATATTTTTTCTCTTCCTTAAATTTTTTGATCTTTCTATTTTTTCACGACATTCAAAACATACACTGTCTTTTTCTGATTTTTTTCCACAAAGAGAACATTTTTCTGAAAAAAGAAAATTTCTAAGTGTTTGTTTCAGTTTTGGGTTCAAGATTCTTCCTCTTACTGTTTTTCTTTTCTTTACTCAAATCTTTATTAAGAATTTTGGCAGAATACATCTCTGTATAGCCACACTCAGCACATACTTTCAGATAATATGTTCCCATCTCTATTTTCAGTCCTGTTTCTTTTTCAGGCAAAATTGCTGTTCTTACATAATATTTTTCAGATCCGCATTTCAGACATTTAAAATCCAAATTCATCACCCCAAATTATATTCTTAATCCATTCGGGCTTTGTGCTTCTCCCATTAAACACAACAGCGTCAAATCGCATATCACACTCTAAATATCTATTTTTAAAAAGAAACTCTCTGGCAGAAAAATACATTCTTTTTCTTTTGGTATAATTTATTGCTTGTTCCCCTCTTCCGAAAAAATCTGTTGTTCTCTGTTTTACTTCAACAAAAACTACAAGATTTTCTTTTTTTACTATTAAATCTATCTCTCCATATTTTGTAAAATAATTTTTTGTAACAAGGGTATATCCATGTTCCTGCAAAAACTTTACGGCGTATTCTTCATACAACGCTCCCTGCTCCCTTTTATTCATGGGAGCTTTCCTCAGTTTTCAATATTTTCTTAAGAAAAGTTTTTCTATGAATAGGAAGAGCTCCTTTCTCTAAAAGAATTTCTCTGTGAAGTTTTGTTCCATATCCCTTATGCTTTTCGAAAAAATATTCTGGATACTCCTCAGCATATTTCAGCATTATTCTATCTCTTGTAACTTTAGCTATTATAGATGCTGCTGCTATTGAAAGACTCTTAGCATCTCCTTTTATTACAAACTCCTGTTTTCCATCATAACCTTTTATAAGTTTGTTCCCATCAACTAAAACTTTATCAAAAAGTATTTTATCCTCTTTTAAATCTTCTAAAGCCCTGTTCATTGCAAGAAAAGTTGCATTTAAAATATTTACTCTGTCTATCTCTTCAACAGTTGCAATTCCTACTCCCACATGACAATAAGATATTATTTTATCAAAAAGCATCTCTCTTTTCTTTTCAGAAAGTTTTTTTGAATCATTTATCTCTTTAAAAAAATCATGGTATTCATTTATCTTTACTGCTGCTGTTACAACAGGTCCTGCAAGAGGTCCTCTTCCCGCTTCATCTACTCCTGCAATATTCCCTTGCTCCATATCAAAATTATATAACTCTTCCATTTCATTCTCCAATTTCATCTATTTTTTCTCTATGAAGTTTTAATTTTTTCAATACTTCTTGGAAATCTTTTGGTATTTCCCCTTTTAATTTAATATTTTCTTTTGTTATAGGATGAACGAACTCAAGCATATAAGCATGAAGCATCTGCCTTCCTATTATTTTTGACGGAGAACCATAGGTACTGTCCCCTAAAATAGGATGATTAAGATATTTCATATGCACTCTTATTTGGTGAGTTCTTCCTGTTTCAATATTTACTTTCAAAAGAGAAAAATCCTGCACCTCATCTATTACTTCATAATTTGTAATAGCTTCTTTTCCGTTTATCTCTACAACAGCCATTTTTTTTCTGTCATAGGGATCTCTTCCTATGAGATTTTCAAGTCTTCCTGTTCTGTCTTTAAAGTTTCCTTTACACACTGCCACATAAGTTTTTTTCATATTTTTACTTTGAAACATCTCTACAAGTTTTTCATGTGCTTCATTTGTTTTGGCAATTATTATAAGTCCGCTGGTATCCTTATCAAGCCTGTGAACAATTCCCGGTCTTATATTATCTTCATTTATATTTGAAAGGGTATCAAAATGATAAAGAAGAGCATTAACCAATGTTCCTGAATAATTATCCTGTGCAGGATGTACAGTCATATCACTGGGTTTATTTATAACAGCAATATGTTTATCCTCATAAACAATATCTAAAGGTATGTTCTCTCTTTTTAATATAGGAGTTTCTTTTTCAGGAATATCAACTTTTATCTCTTCATTCCCCTTTAATTTTGTTCCTGCTTTTAAAATCTTTTTCCCATTTATTTCAACACAGCCTTCATCTATAAATTTTTGAACTGCTGCACGGCTTGTATCTTCAAGCACTCCCTGCAAAAAAACATCAAGCCTTTTATTTTTAAATTCTTCTGTTGCTGTAAAAACTAAACTCTTCATTAAAATACCCCTCAGATATTGATTTACAGTTTAATTATACCATTCCTGCAATAAAATTAAAACATAAAATAAAAACTTAAGATTGACTTTTACTGATAAAAATGTTAATATCAAACTTGCGGGAATAAAAAAATAAGCATTTTAGGTAGAGGTTGCGGGAAACATGAGTACCCTGTTTGAGCTTAGGCAGAGCATTGACGACAGAAAAAAGGGGATTCCGCCGAAAGATTTAAAAGTGTCAGGTTTAAATCTTGGGCATATGAAAAATATTCATATGACTGACATCAGAAAAACTGATGTAGCGCTATCAAAATTATTATCTTAATTATACATTACCCTTGTATTGTTCATAGATATTGATTTTTAAAGTCTACCATAAAATGTGGCAGACTTTTTTTGCATTCCTTAAAAAATATTTTTGGAGGATACAAATTTTATGACACAAGAAATCAGAGAAAGGCGTGGGCTTTTCATTGAACTTTTAAAACTTTCACCAGTGATAATTCTTGGGGTACTTATGGTTATTGTAGGACTTGATGTCCTTGTAGCAGCACCTATTGCTGTTATGTTTGCTTCTCTTATAGCTTGGATTACAGAAAGAATGACTTTCCAAAATATAGTTGATGCTGCTGTTGACAGTGTAAAAGAGATTCAGCTTGTATTTTTCATTCTTATGTTAGCATATGCAATGGCTGAAGCATTTATGGCAACAGGAGTAGGAGCTTCTATTATCATTATGTCTTTAAATTTCGGGCTTACTGCAAAAACAATAGCTATGACAGGAATTATGGTTACAAGTCTTTTATCAGTTGCAATAGGAAGTTCATGGGGAACTTTCGCTGCCTGTGCTCCTGTATTTTTATGGCTTAATCATATTGTAGGAGGAAACATTGTTCTTACCACTGCTGCAATAGCAGGAGGAGCTTGTTTTGGAGATAATATTGGACTTATCTCTGATACTACTGTTGTAAGTTCTGGAATACAGAAAGTTGAAATTATAGATAGAATAAAACACCAAGGTGTATGGTCTTTATCATGTCTGTTCTTAAGTATAATTACATTTTATGGAGTTTCTGTTTTTATGGAACTGCCTGATACAGTGGGAAGTGCTGCTGAAGCAATCAATCAAATTCCTCAATCTGTATGGGAAGCTCTTGCAAGTGAAAGAGAATCTGCTGTTACTCTATTAAACCAAGTACAAAGCGGAGTTCCTTCATATATGGGACTGCCTCTTCTGTTTGTTCTTATTGCTGCTATAAGAGGACTTCCTACACTTTTATGCCTATTCATAGGTATATTCTCTTCTCTTATTTTTGGACTTTTTGCAGGAACGGTAACAATCTCTTCTGAAACTGCTCAAGCTATTGTTTCTGCTGGAGGAACAGCAATAGATATAAAAGAATTTATGGGGCTTATGTATACAGGATTTTCCGGAGCCGGAGCATGGGTTATTGTAATGATGATGTGGATTGCTGCTTTTGGAGGAATTATGGGAAGTATAAATGCTTTTGAACCTCTTTCAAGAATAGTAAAATCTCTTGCTAAAAATGTAAGACAGCTTATGTTCTACAACGGACTTTTCTCCATTTTAGGAAATGCTGCTCTTGCTGATGAAATGGCACAAATAGTTACAATAGGGCCTATTATAAGAAACCTTGTAGATGAAAATGTGGAAGCTACAGATGAAGCTATGTATAAGCTGAAACTTAGAAATGCAACATTCAGTGATGCTCTTGGAGTTTTTGGTTCACAACTTATACCTTGGCATGTATATATAGGTTTCTATTTAGGAATTGCAAAAGTTGTATATCCTCTTCATGAATTTGTAGCTATGGATATTATAAAATTTAATTTCCTTGCTATGATATCTGTATTTTCTATACTTTTTGTTACAATTACAGGGCTTGACAGATTTATTCCACTTTTTGGACTTATCACAGAACCTGATGCAAAACTAAAAAAATAAAGATTTTTAAAAGGGTTATTGAAAATTTATAATTGCAATAACCCTTTATTTTAATAGCAAAACATATATTTAATATATTACATTATACAATATCATTGAAGGATTTAATTATATAAAGTTTTTAATTGACTGATTAATTTTTCTCATGTATACTTAAGCATATTTGAAAAAACTTAGAATAAAGGGGGAGTTTATCTTGATAGCAGAAAAAATGATAGGAAAAGCTCTTGGAAAAGGAGCATTTGAAGTTGCAAAAGAAGTAAAAGATGCAGAAAAAATATTTGGAAAAGAACAGGTAGTAAACTGCACTCTTGGAACTATGTATAGAGAGGATGAAACTTTTACAGTACTTAGCACTGTGGATAAACTTTTTAGAGAGATACCTGCTGTTGATATTTTCGGTTATGCTGCAGGAGTAAGCGGAAGTGCAGAATACAAAGCTGCTGTTAAGAGAAACATCTTTGGAAAATATGAATCTTCATTTGATAAATCATATATAGGTATTACTGCAACTCCAGGAGGAACAGGAGCAATAGTAAATACAATAAGAGGATATATGGATGCAGGACAAAAAATCCTTCTTCCATGTTATATGTGGGAATCATATGTAAACATAGCTTCTTCAAACCAACTTGGTTATGAAACATATTCTCTTTTTGAAGGAGAAAAATTCAATATAAAAGATTTTTCAGAAAAACTTCTAAATATGGCAAAAGAACAGCACAAAGTTCTTGCAATTATAAACGACCCATGTCAAAATCCAACAGGATACTCTCTTACTTTTGAAGAGTGGCAGGAAGTTATAGAAGTTTTAAAAGAAGCTGCAAAATATGGAGATGTTATACTTTTAAATGACACAGCATATATAGATTATGATTTCAGAGGACAGGACGAAGCAAGAAGATACATGACTCTTTTTAACGGACTTCCTGAAAATATATTAATAATGATAGCTTACAGTATGTCAAAATCATATACTTGCTATGGTGTAAGAGTGGGAGCACAGGTTGCTGTTTCATCAAGCAAAGCTGTAATTGATGAATTTGATACAAACTCATCTTTCTTATGCCGTACTACATGGTCAAATATCTCAAGAGGAGGAATGAAACTTCTTGCTGATATTTATGGAGATGAAAATATTCTTAAACAGGTAGAAGCTGAAAGAGATGAAGCTCGTGAAATTTTAGAAAAAAGAGCTGAAATCTTTTTAAAAGAAGCTGAAAAAGTAAACCTTCCACTTTGTCCTTTCAGAAGTGGATTCTTTATGACAATACCTGTTTCAGAAAATAGAGATGAAATAATAGCAGATCTTAAAGAGAAAAAAATATTTGTTCTTCCTACTGCAGGAGGAATAAGAGTTGCATTCTGTAGTGTTCCTTGTAAAAAACTTGAAACACTTCCTAAAGAAATAGCTGACTCTATTAAAAAATTCAGTAAATAAAAATTTTTAAATATTAACAATCACAATTGGAGGTTTTACTTTGAAACAAGAATTTTCAATCAACAGAAACAGTGTTATGCTGAACTTTACTGCAAAATATTGTACATCATCTGATGAACTTTTAAGCAGTTCAGGATTCAGAAAAATATTAAACTCATATGTACTTAAAATTACTAAAAAAGATACTGAAGTATACAAACTTTTAAAAGCACTTGCAGGGGATAAAGACATCACTGAAGAGGTTACACACCTTTTCAAACTTCTTATCGTTTTTGATACTGACAGTATTGAAAAACTTGATGTTAAATATGAAAGATTCTTTGCAGACAAAGATCTTGTTGTAGAGTTTATAGAAGAGCTTTACAGCTATTGGAGAAAATTTGAAAGATATGCAATTATCAGAAATAAAAAATTTGAAGCAGGACTTCAAAATGCAAACTTCTTCAACTCAATGAATAACTTTACAAACTTAGTTCTTGCTACATACAGAAAAATTGAAGAAACTGTTATGAAAACTAAACACAGAGTATACAGACAACTTCCTGCTGGAGCAAATCTTGGAATTATAGTAAGCAATGTTAACTGGAACATTCCTAAAGAATATTACGCTCTTGAAAAAGTTAATTTTATAAACTCTGTTATTCTACAGCCACCATTTATCACTTACCCTAAACAAAATACAAGAAAAGGTATTTTCAAAGAGGTAAATGAAAACCCTATTGAAGGAATGTATCTAAACTCTGAAGACTGGCTTTGCTATCCTGCAAAAGTAGGATCTCTTCTTGCATTTATATACTTCAATAAAGACTTTATGGCACAAGGAGTTACTCTTGCAAACCTTTTTGAACTAGCACAAGAGGAAGAATATGCAAACAAAAAACCTGATATCGTATTTGTATATGGAGCAAGAGATTTTGATCCTAAGATGAAAACTCTTTTCTACAACGATAAAATAAATGATATCATGGTTGGATATATAAACTACAGCGAAGATATCGACTATTTCGGATATGTTAAGAAAATGACACTTACTCTTCACAACTTAAAAATGATTGAACAAGGAGGACTTCCTATTCACGGTGCAATGGTAAATGTTACTATGAAAACAGGAGATAATTTCAACATTGTTATCATGGGGGACAGTGGTGCTGGAAAATCAGAAAGTCTTGAAGCGTTCAGAGTTCTTAGTGAAGAATATGTGAAAGAGATGAAAGTTATCTTTGACGATATGGGAGTATTAAAAATAAAAGATGGTAAAATTCTTGGATATGGTACAGAGGTTGGAGCTTTCGTAAGACTTGACGACCTTGATTCAGGATATGCTTACAAACAAATGGACAGAAGTATTTTCATGAATCCTAACAAAGTAAATGCAAGAGTTGTTATCCCTATTTCAAGTTATGCAACTATTATGAACGGATATCCTATTGAATACTTCCTATATGCAAACAACTATGAAGAGGGAGAAGAACTTGCATTCTTTAAAACTCCTGAAGAAGCAAAAGAAGTATTTGTTGCTGGTAAGAGAATGGCAAAAGGAACTACAAGTGAAAAAGGTATTGTTACATCATACTTTGCAAACCCATTTGGACCTGTTCAAAAACAAAAAGAAACAGATGTATTGATTGATAAATTCTTTGGAAAAATGTTTGAAGATAAAATTATGGTTGGACAAATAAGAACTATGCTTGGAGTAAAAGGAAAAGAACACGAAGGACCTATCAAAGCTGCTGAAAAACTTTTCAACCTAATTATAAAAAAATAGTCCTTAATATTAAAATTACATATACAAACAAAAGAGAACTTGAAATTTCAGGTTCTCTTTTGTTCTAATTAAAGCAAAAAAGCAGGATAATCCTGCTTTTTTGGAAGGTAAAAATTTATCATGAAAAATCGGTTTAGGCTAGTTTATTTTATTTCTATATATCCACCTTTCATAGGTGAAACTGCAAATCTTGTATATATTGCTAAAGGTCCTTTTTTATATTTTGGTTCAGGTTTTTTCCAAAGTTTTTTTCTTTCTGCAAATGTTTTTTCTATCTCTTCAGAAGAAGCCTCTTCCCCGCAAATACCTACTACACTTAGAATTCTATTTTTAACATCTATTCTTATAAGATCTCCCTCTTCCACAAAGGCAATAGGACCTCCTTCTGAAGCTTCTGGAGAAACGTGACCTATTGCAGGACCACGAGTAGCTCCTGAAAATCTTCCATCTGTTATAAGAGCTGTTGAAGCTGATATTCTAGAATCTGATGCAATAGCCTCTGTTGTATAAAACATCTCTGGCATACCACTTCCTTTAGGTCCTTCATATCTTATTATTATTGCATCTCCAGGATTAATTTTTCCCGTAAGAACAGCTTTTAAAGCTTCCTCTTCACTGTTAAAAGGTTTTGCCTTAAGTACTGTATCCTGCATTTCTTTAGGTACTGCTGAATGTTTTATTACAGCTCCTTCTGGTGCCAAATTTCCCTTCAAAATAGCTATAGCTCCTTGTTTTTGAATAGGATTTTTTATCGTTTTTATAATATCCTCTTTTTTTATATTACGTTTTTCAAGTTCAGCATAACATCTTTCATAATATCCATTTTTCTTTAACTCCTCTAGATTTTCTCCTAGAGTTTTTCCTGTTACTGTCAATACATCCAAATGAAGAAATTCTTTTATCTCTTCCATTATGCCTGGAACTCCCCCTGCATAGTAGAAATATTCTCCCGGATAAAATCCACTAGGTCTAATATTTAAAATATATGGTATTTTTTTATGTATCTCATCAAACTTTTCTGCATCAAGTTCAATCCCTATTTCATGAGCTATAGCAGGTATATGAAGAAGAGAATTTGATGAACCAGCTATTGCTGCATGAACCATTATCGCATTTTCAAAAGCTTTTTCTGTAAGTATATCTGAAGGAAGAAGTCCCTCTTTTGCCAGTTCTACCGTTCTTTTACCTGCATTATAAGCCGCTTTTAAAAGATCAGGAGAAGTTGCTGGAAGAAGAGCCGTTCCTGGAAGAGCAAGTCCCAAAGCTTCTGCCGTTACCTGCATTGTTGAAGCTGTCCCCATAAATGAACAAGCTCCACATGAAGGACAGGCATTTTCTTTAGCAAAACAAAGTTCCTTCTCTGTAATTTCTCCTCTTTCAAATTTTGCACTATAAGCTCCCAACTGTTCTAATGTAAGCATATCAGGACCTGCTGCCATTATTCCTCCAGTTACTACAACTGAAGGCATATTAAGTCTTGCAAGTGCCTTAAGATTTCCTGGAAGCCCCTTATCACAACTTGCAATAAATATCCCTGCATCAAATGGAGTTGCCATAGCTTGTATCTCTATCATATCGGCTATAAATTCTCTCGAAACCAGAGAGTAATTCATTCCGTCATGACCTTGAGCCTGTCCATCACATATATCTGTAGTAAAATATTTTGCAGCCTTTCCTCCAAAATCATTTACACCTTTTTCTGCTTCTTTTATTAAAATATCAAGATGAGCACTTCCAGGATGACTATCCCCATAAGTACTCTCAATCATAATTTGTGGTTTTTCAAGTTCTTCAGGAGTCCATCCCATACCTATTCTCAATGGGTCAACCTCTGGAGCAATTTTTCTAGTTCCTGACTTTTTAACATATTCCCCCCAAATTTTATAGAAAAAAGAGATACATTAAAACATATCTCTTTTTCCATTGGTAAAAACTATCTTACAACTCTTCCTTCTCCATTACTGTGTGCAAGTTTTTCAACTTCATCAACTGTAGCAAAATTTAGGTCTCCAGGAATTGTATGTTTTATTGCAGAAGAAGCAATTGCAAAATTTAAAGCCTCTTCTTTTGTTTTTCCTGTTATTATTCCATGAATAAATCCAGAAGCAAAAGCATCACCACTTCCCACTCTGTCAGTTATATGAACTAAAAATTTCTTTCCTACATAGATATCATCTTCTGTCGCTACAACAGCACTATAGCCATTATCTGATGCAGAAATACTTTCTCTAAGTGAGCTTACAAGATATTTAAATCCATATTTTTTTACAACTTTCTGCATATTTTCTTCGTTTACACAGATAGCATAATCTCCATTTATAAAATCTGTATCTCCATCTTTATATCCTAAAACCATAGCAGCATCTCTGGCATTTCCAAAACAAACATCTACATACTGCATCATATCTGCAATAAGTTTTTGTTTTTCTTCAACTCCTTCTGTCCAAAGTTTAGCTCTGTAGTTTAAGTCAAAAGAAACTATAGCTCCATTCTTTTTAGCTATCATCATAGCTTTTTTAGCTGCTTCTGCAACCTCTTTGTTTAAAACAGGAGTAATTCCTGATGTATGAAACCATTTAACCCCTTTTAAAATAGTTTCAAAATCAAAATCTTCTGGTACAGCATTGGCCATAGCCGAATCAGCTCTATCATATACAACACTTGCAGGTCTTACTGAAGAACCATTTTCTAAGAAATATGTTCCCAGTCTTTTTCCTCCTCTTGCAATAGCTGAACAATCTACTCCATATTTACGAAGTGTTGCTACAACACAATCTCCCATAGCATTTTGCGGAAGTTTTGTAATATATGCTACATCATGCCCATAGTTAGAAAGACATACAGCAATATTTCCTTCACTTCCTCCATAATTAACATCAAAACTTGTTGCTTGAATAAATCTTTGACATCCGGGAGGAGATAGTCTTAACATTATTTCTCCCATTGTTACTATTTCAGCCATATCTTTCCTCCTATTTAGCCTTCTGTACTAAATGTACTGCAAAATTTCCTAACTCTTCTTCTAAATAAATTGCTCCTAGTTTTCCTTCTGCATTGTATTTAGCACTTTCTTTATTCATTTTTATTCCATTTCTTTCAAGATAATCTACAGCACGATCTATATAATTAGTTCCTATAGCAATATGTCCATTTGCTCCTAAGTAAGGGGCTCTCATAGCTTCTATATAACTTCCTGCAAAAACAGAATTCGGATTTCCCGCTTTTTTAAATACAAAAATATTTTCAAACTTTTCTGCAACATTTTCTGCTTCATCTGATGAAGACATATTTAAACCTATATGAGCTAAAGAGAAACCAAGCATATTTTCAACTGCTGTTTTTACAAGATTTTTTATTCCTTCAAAATCTTTTTTAGCTATAAGGTCTGAAGGTACCATCCAAGTTCCTCCACAAGCTATTATTTTATCAAAATCTAAATAACTTTTTAGATTTTCAGCATTTATTCCCCCTGTAGGCATGAATTTAAGTTTTGAATATGGAGCACTTAAAGCTTTTATCATTTTTATTCCTCCAGCACTTTCAGCTGGGAAGAATTTTACAACATCAAGTCCATATTTTATTGCTTGTTCTACATCACTTGGATTAGCACATCCAGGTGTTATAACTATATTTTTGCTGTTACAATATTCTACTATTTCAGGATTAAGTCCCGGACTTACTATAAATTCTGCTCCCGCTTCTACAGCAGCATCTACTTGTTCTTTAGTAAGAACTGTTCCTGCTCCTATAACCATTTCAGGATAATTTTCTTTCATAACTTTTATAACATCTGCACATACATCTGTTCTGAAAGTTACTTCTGCACATGGAAGTCCCCCTTCACAAAGAGCCTTAGCCAGAGGAAGAGCATCTTCTGTTTTTTCTAATTTAATTACAGGTACAATACCTATTTTTTCTATTCTTTTTAATACATCTTTCATTCTTTCTCTCCTCCAGATTATTTTAATTTATTTACAGGATAATGAACTGCTTCTCCCGCAGCAAATCTTACAGATTCTTCTGCTACTTTACGTTTTAATTCTGAAGCAGCTTCTTCTGAATACCATCCCATATGAGGAGATACTATTAAGTTTTCATGTTTAAATAGTGGAGAACCTGGCATCATTGGTTCAAATTCAACACAATCTAAAGCTGCTCCTGCTATTTCTCCATTAGTTAAAGCTTCATCTAGAGCTTTTTCGTTAATAATTCCTCCACGAGAAACATTTATGATATACGCTGTATTTTTCATACGTTTAAATGCTGAAGCATCAAATAGATCTCTGTTTCCATCAAGAGGGCAGTGAATTGAAATAATATCTGATTTTTCTATTATTTCATCTATTGTTGAAGGAACAATAAATTTTGTTTCTTCTGTTTCTTTGTAATAAGGATCATATCCTATAACATTAAATCCTAAATGATGAGCTTTTTCAGCAAAATTACGACCAATACGACCAAGTCCTACAACTCCAACTGTCATTGTACTATTTCTTCTGATAGGCATTGAATGTATATAATCCCATTTTACTTCTTTAGTATATTTATTCATTATAACAACTTTTCTTACAAGTGCCATCATCATAGCAATAGCCTGATCTGCAACTTCATTCATTCCATAATCAGGAACATTACATACTTGTACTCCTAAATCAGTAGCAGCTTTTACATCTACATTATTTACTCCAACTCCATAACGAACTACCATTTTTAAATTAGGAAGTGCTTCCATAACTTTTCTTGTAATAGGAGCATATTGGTTTATAAAGATATTTCCATCTTTGCATTGCTCTATTAAATCTTCTTCTGTTTTACATTGTTTAAGTACAAATTCTAAACCTGCTTTATCTAAAATTTCTTTCTCTATATTGATATTTGCGTGATCGCAATCTGTTATTATAACTTTCATTTTTCCTCCCAAACTAACCTTTTTTAACAATAAATTATTATTTTACTAAATATCCCCCATCTACAGGAATTATTGCTCCGTTTAAATAATCTGAAGCTTCTGATGCTAAGAATACAACTGGTCCCTTCATATCTGCAGGAGTTCCCCATCTCTTAGCTGGAATACGATTTGTTATTTCTAAATATCTAGGATTATTTGGATCTGTTAAAGCTACGTTCATCTCTGTATCCATATATCCTGGTGCTAAAGCATTTATATTTATTCCTTTTTCTGCCCATTCATTACAGAATGCTTTTGTAATTTGTGCTACTCCACCTTTTGAAGCTGCATAAGCTGGAACTGTATATCCTCCAAAGAAAGATAACATTGAAGCTATATTAATAATTTTTCCTTTGGAATTTTGTTTCATAAATTGTTTTGCTGCTAATTGACATAATACAAATACAGCTGTTAAATTTACATCAAGAACAAATTTCCAGTCTTCAAGAGGAAATTCTTCACTTTTATGTCTTCTTTGAACTCCGGCACTGTTTACGATAATATCAAGATGTCCTCCTAATTTTTCAACTGCCCCTGCAAAAGCTTCTTCTCTATCTCCTTCTTTAGCTATATTTGCTATAATTCCATGACATTTAAATCCTCTGTCATTAAATTCTTTTACTGTATCCATTACTTTTGGATTAATATCTAGTATACAAACTTCTGCTCCTGCTTCCATAAGTCCTTCTGCCATACCTTTACTTAACCCTTGAGCAGCTCCTGTTACTATTGCTGTTTTTCCTGTTAAATCTAAGAAACTCATCTTTGCCTCCTTAATTTATCTCTTTACTTAAATATTTAAATGTATTTTTTATTTTTTTGAATATGCTGGATCTAAAATTGCCAAATCATAACTTCTACTTGCTGGAGTGAATGCTGCAAGAACCCATAAATAAGTATTTCTTGTTCCAGGACTTGCCACTGTTGGATGATATCCACAAGGAGCCTGTACCATTGTTCCAGAAGTTACTGTATGAGTTACAATATCTTCAACTTCTCCGCTTTTTAAATAACTTATATGGAAACCAAATTTAGGAAGATCCATATCAAAGTAACAATATATTTCCTCTAAATCTTTTTCATGCTGATGAGGAGGCCAACTTGTCCAAGCTCCCTCTCCTCCCCAAGTAATTCCACAAATAAGTCTTGAAGCTTTATCTTGAGGAGCAAGAGTAAACATTACTTCTCTTTGTCCTACTCCTTCACCATGAATTTGGTGTATATCTCCAATTGGTAGAGTTATATCAAATTTTCTAAATGAAGGTTCACCTATTCCTTCACATTTTGCTCCGGCAATATAGAAAATACAATCTTCAACTGCTGTAATTTTTACTGAATCATTTGAAGGAATATAAAACGAATCAAATTTATCCATTTTATAATTTAATACAGAATGTTCACCTATCTCTGCTTTCCCCTTAATTAAAACTGAATGCAACTCCAATTTTTTAGATTCAAGAATATAAGTTTGACCTGCTGCCATATTAAGTCTGAACATCTGTGCTGCTATACAATCACTGTTTGCAGGAGTTATTACTTCATGAAATCCTAATTCCTCTGAAGATTGAACGCTCCATTTTTCCATTCTTTCTTTATTAGCTAAATCACGCATCAAAATGCCTCCCGTAAATTATAAAGTTTTATTTTAATAAAAATGTACTGAATGCTGGTACTAAAACAACAAGGAAGAATACTACTACATATCCTACAAAGAATGGAAGCTGACCTTTTGCTATATCTCCCATTTTTAATTTTGTAACACTTGCTGCTGAGAATATATTTACTGCAACAGGAGGTGTCATTGTTCCTATTACATTTGATATAGAAACTATCATACCAAAGTGAACTGCATCTATTCCTAAAGCCTTAGCAATTGGCCATAATACAGGAACCATCAGTACACAAGTTGCAATTCCTTCTAAGAATACTCCAAAAATTAGAAGTATTACTGCCACAACAAAACAGAACATAGTTGCTGATAAATTTAATCCTATAACAAAATCTACAAGCTGAGCTGAAATTCCCACAAAGGCAAACAGCCAAGCAAATGCTGTAGAAGTTGCTATGATAAATAGTATCATTGCTGAACCTTTTGCTGAATCAAGAAAAATTTCATAAAGATCTTTTAGTGTAACCTCTTTATAAATAAACATTCCAGTTATCAAAGACCATACAACAGCAATCGCTGATGATTCTGTAGGAGTTAAAATTCCTGAATAAATTCCTCCAAGAATTATTATTGGAAGAAGAAGAGCTGGTATAGCTTTAAAGAAACTTGTCATAAATTCATTAAAAGACATTTTTACTTTTGTTTGTGGCCATTTTTCTTTATGAGCATAGAATATAACAACTGCCATTAAAGTAATCATTATAAGAAGTCCTATTGCCATTCCTGACTTAAACATATCTCCTACTGAAGCACCTGTTATTGTTGCGTATACAACCATAATTATACTTGGAGGAATAATTGGCCCAAGACCACCTGATACAACTAAAAGTCCAGCTACTCTCTCTTTTGGATATCCAAGTTTTACCATATCTGGATAAAGCATTACTCCAATAGCTACAACTGTTGCTGGAGCTGAACCAGAAAGTGCAGCAAAGAAAGCACAAGCAAGAACAAGGGCTAGTCCAAGACCACCTCTGAATCCTCCAACTATTGAGTTGGCAAATTCAACAAGTCTTCTCGAAATACCACCTTTAGTCATAATATTTCCTGCAAGAACGAAAAAGGCAATTGCCATTATAGAAGTAGAATCAAGTCCTCCAAAAATTCTCTGAGCTATAACATTTAAAGAAAGATGAACATCTGGACTGAAAAGAATTGTTGCCATACCTGCTGCTCCTAAAGACATTGCTATTGGAACACCAAGAATTAACAGAACTGCAAATGAACCAAATAATATTAAACCTGTCATTATTCTTCTCCTCCTTCATCTTCTTTTTTATCGTCTATTTTTATTTTTCCTAATATCATCATTATCAAAGTAACCCCTTGAACCAGAGTGATTATTCCAAAACTTAAAACTAATGCAAAATATGGTATTGACATTGGAATTTGAAGCCCTGGAGAAGTTTGTCCAGATATAATTTGTCTTTGTACAAGCCCTATTGATTGATAGAAAAGAGCTGCTGAAACTAAAACTACAATTCCTTTAGAAATAATCATTACAATTTTTTTAGCTGGACCTTTAAGCATATCTACCACTGCTGTTACAGATATTTGTGTTCCATCTCTAAGCCCCATCTCTGTTCCTAAAAGTACCATATATACCATTGAGTATTTAGCTGCTTCTTCGAATCCAGAAACCGGAACTTTAAAAATATTTCTGTTTACTACTTGTGCAAAACATGATACTACCATTATCACAAAGGTTACTACCATTATCATATCTTCTACTTTTTGAAATTTTTCCGATATTTTCACTTTCTACCCCCATAAATATATCCTATTTTTAGAGAAGACCTGTCTATTTTTAGTAGCCAGGTCTTCTGATTAAAATTTTATTTTACACTGTCAATTGATTTTTGTACTGCTTCTTCCCATTCTTTATCAAATGTAAATCCTTTTTCTGCTGCTTTTGCTTTATAAGCTGCTTGTAATGCTGCTGTATCTATATCAAAGAATTGTACCCCTTTAGCTTTTAACTCTTCAGTTGCTTCATTGTTAGCATCTACAAGGTATTGTCTTTGAGCTTCTACTCCTCTTTGAACTGCATCTAAGAAAGGTTTTTGTAAATCTTCAGGAATTTTTTTCCAAGCTGCATCAGACATACAAAGTACAATATAAACAAAAGCATGTTGGCTGTTTGTTATAAATTTAGTTACTTCATAGTATCCAGACGCTAAACAGTTAGCAGTTGCATTTTCTGCTGCATCAATAGTTTTTTGTTGTAATGCTGTAAATACATCATTATATGACATAGCTATAGGCATTGCTCCAAAAGCTTCAAAAGCTGCTTGGTGATATTTATTTTCCATTGTACGAATAGTTACACCTTTAAAATCTGCCATAGTTTTAATTGGTTTTGTTGAGAAAGTATTTCTATATCCTGATTCCATAAATCCTATTACATGAAGTCCATGTTTTAATGCCTCTCTCTTAACTAAATCTCCTATAGGACCATCTACTGCTGCATGAGCTTCATCTGAGTTAGCCCATAGGTAAGGTTGGTCTAAAATTCCCATTTCTGGAATAAAGTTTGTTAAAACAGAGTTTGCTGCTGTTGCAATATCAAGGTTATTACCCATTGCAAGTTCTACTGTATCACGTTCTCCTCCAAGAGAACCTCCAGCATATACATCTATTTTTATTTTTCCATTAGTTGCTGCTTCTACTTCTTCTGCTATTTTGTTAGCTCCTTTAGCAAAGTTTGAAGATTCAGGGTCTACCAGTGCTAATTTAAATGTTACAGGCTTATCACTTGCTGCTTCTTTCTTTTCTCCTCCACAACCTGTAAAAAATGCCATACTCGCCAAAATTGTTGCTGATAATAAAATTTTCTTTAAATTCATATCTTCCTCCCTTGATCTAGATTTTTATATAAAGTTGTCTGATGTTTTATAAAATAATCTTACAACTTAAAACTATTTTTGTCAATATATTTTTTTGATAATGTTTCAAAAATATATATTAATGCTGTTTTAAGCATAAAAAAATCTTTTTTAATATTTATATTTTGCAAAAAGTCATCATACCTCTATTATATAGGTATGATCTTTTTATTAGGGGGTAATCTATATGAAATCAAATAATTGTTTTTATTGTACTAAAGATGGAGAGATAAAAAATTTGATGATTAAAATATGCACAATAGACTGTGCATATATTTATTTCTTTAAGGATCAAAAACATTTAGGGCGTTGTGTTGTAGCATTGGATGAGCACTATACAGAGATGCATCAAATTCCAGAAGAGAAATTAAGTCGTTTTATGAAAGTAGTAGCAAAAGTAAGTTCTGCTGTAAGTGAATTATTTAAAGCTGATAAAATTAATTATGCTGTTTACGGAGATCTTGTCCCACATTTTCATTTCCATATTGTTCCAAAGAAAAAAGATGAACTTCAATGGGGAAAACCTTTTACAGATGATATTGAAAAAAGATTTCTTTCAGATGAAGAATATTCAAAATATATAAAGTTGATTTATGAAAAATTAAATAATTAAGAAAAAATAAAAACAGACATCTCAGAACTATACTGATTTGTCTGTTTTGTTTTATTTTTCCGAAAAGTTTTTTTCTATCCCTCTTCTGTTTGTATTAAGATGAACAATCATAGCACATTTAGCTCCCAAACTATCTCCTGAAGCAATGGCTTCAGCTACAGCTCTATGTTCCATATAAGTATTTTGTCTGAACACATCTTCTGTTAAATTTATTGTTATAGAAACTGAAGAGTTTATAATAGGAACTAAATTTTCTACAACTCTGTTTCCACTGCACTGAGCTATGCTCTTGTGAAATAATATATCTGCTTCTCTGTAATCTTCTCCTCTCTCAATAAGTTCTTCCACTATTTTGCATTGCTCTAACATCGCTTTTTTCTGTTTCGCTGTTCCTTTAACAGCTGCTAAAGCTGCTATTTCAGGTTCAAGCATCAAACGAATATCCAATAAATCTAAAGCTACTTTTTTATCTTTTTTTATATCTGATATAAAAGTTAATCCTAAAGGGTCTTCAGGTATTCCATTTTTACTCGATACAAAAGTTCCAGCTCCTTGACGAACCTCTAAAATATTTCTCGAAACCAAACTTTTTATCGCTTCTCTGATTGTACCTCTGCTCACTTCCAATAATTCTGCCAATTCATATTCATTTTTAAGTTTATCCCCAGGCTGCATATGGCTTTCTTTAATTATTTTTATTATTTGTTTTTCAACTGTTCTTGTTAAAAGTTTTCCAGTTGGTTTTTTTCCTTCCATTATTACACCTCTTACAGCTAAATATTTAATCTTTTTTATATTAACTTTTTATTCATCTTAAGACTATTCTATCAAAATTTTATCAAATATGTAAATATTAAAAGAAAAAATTAATTTTTTTACATAAAAATAACTCTAGTATTTTATATACTAGAGTTATTAAAAAATTTACTTTAACACCTTATAATTAATATAGAAATTCATTGAAAATCCTATTACAATTATTACTTCCCAAGCTAAAATATTATAAATTAAGAAATAAAAATAAGTGGTCTTTAAAGCA
>ERZ791889.459-NODE-459-length-19394-cov-3.395005_pt1 | contig 19394 bp, 14 predicted proteins | sample MGYA00510156_ERZ791889 | MGnify/ENA primary metagenome ERZ791889 (study PRJEB30046, sample SAMN00792108) | human gut metagenome | study: EMG produced TPA metagenomics assembly of the A metagenome-wide association study of gut microbiota in type 2...
CATAACCAGAATCAAACAAAAACACTGAATGAGAATTATTATCTAAACTCATTATATACACTCACTTATTGCTTATTTCGACCGTCTAAATTTCAAGAGCATATTGTTCTTTTTTCTATTATAATATATTTATTGTATCAGAACAAGTGTTTTTGCAATTTTTTATAAATTTGAGCAGACATGCTCGAATGTGCAATTCATCCCATCACCTATAGGTGAGGGAATTCTTGCTACGGTTGTTAAAATTCCTATCTTATTCATCTTTTTCCTCCATATACAACAGGCCAGAGTCAAAATTTTTTCTGACTCTGGCCTGTCAATTCTCATATTATAAAAATAAAATATGCATCTTCCCGCGGCTGTCATTTACCACTTCCGAATCTACCTGGTAAATCCTTTTGATCAGCTCCGGAGTGAGTACTTCCTGTGGAGTTCCATAGCTTTCCAGCACACCATCTTTCAATACATAAATCTTATCGCAGTATGCCGCCGCAATATTCAGGTCATGGATAGCTGATATTACAGTTACGTTAAGTTTCTTTACCAGTTCCATCAGCATGATCTGATGTGTAATGTCCAGATGGTTCGTCGGCTCGTCAAGAATCAGTGCAGGTGTCTGCTGTGCCAGTGCCCTTGCCAAAATTACTCTCTGCTGTTCTCCACCTGAAAGAGTCGAGAATGTGCGGTCTGCAAACGTCTCCATCTGCACTGTTTTCAATGCTTCATCCACAATCTGATAATCTTTCGCATTATCTCGTTCCAGTGTTTTTTTATGTGGTGCACGTCCCATAAGGACAACCTCTCGCACTGTGAAATCAAAATTGTAGTAATTATGCTGTGCCACAACCGCCATTTTCCTTGCAGAACTCTTGACACTCATAGAATGAAGTTCCTCTCCATCCAGATAAACAGCACCTGCATCTGGCTTCAGAATACGGTAGATACATTTTAACAACGTCGACTTTCCGCTTCCATTTGGCCCGATGATTCCTACCAGTTCTTTGTCCTGTGACTCTATTGAAATGCCTTTTAATATCTGTCGGGCGTGAAATCCAACCTGAATATCTTTTGTAGTAATCTTCATTACTTGCTACCTCCAAATCCATAGGATTTCCGCACAAGCAGATAAATAAAGCATGGAGCACCGATAATTGATACCAGCACACCAATCGGCATCTCAGAATTCTTCAGGATCACACGACATGCCACATCACACCAGATCAGAAAAGACGCGCCAAGAAGTGCGCTCAGTGGAAGTAATCTTCTGTGGTCAGTTCCAAACAGAATCCTGACTACATGAGGAATCACAAGTCCTACAAATCCAATCACGCCAGCACAATATACGGCAAATCCAATCATTACAGAAGCAACGATCAGGTAAAATGTTCTCAATCTGTGTAAATCTGTTCCAAGTGTGATAGAAACTTCATCTCCCAAAAGCATCAGATTCAGGTTTCGATACTGCGTCCAGAAGATGACCACACATATCAGAGTAACCGGAAGCATCACACCTACTCTGGCCCAGCTTGCCCCTGCAAGACTTCCCATGCTCCATTTCATAACTTCCGTAGCTGCATTTTTGTCATTCGTAATGTAAATAACAAAATTTGAAAAAGCAGAGCACACCGCACTGACCGCCATTCCGGCAAGGATCAGCTTAGCTGATGTTGCCTTTCCTCCCATATTTGCAATAGCAATAACTGCAAAGGAGGTAATCATTGCGCCAATAAAAGCAGTAACTCCGACAGAATTTCCGCCAAGAAAGCTTCCAATTCCAAGCATGATTGCCAGCGTTGCGCCAAGAGATGCACCGGATGAAATACCCAGTACATAAGGATCTGCCAGCGGGTTCTGCACGATCGCCTGCATTACTACGCCGCATACAGAAAGAGCCATTCCAACTGCCAGAGCCAGCAGGACTCTGGGCAGTCGGATCAGCCATACAACATCGTGAATTGCACCTTCTGCATAGGCAGACAGACTTTTTATATGAAATAATTTATAAACAATGACACTGTACACATCCTTCAGCGACAGATCAGCATTACCAAAAGTAATCGCCGCAAGTATGGAAAAAATAAGAAATCCAGCAAGCCCGATGAGGACTGCCACATACATGGATGCTCTGAACACATTGCCTTTTTTTGTCTGTGAAACCTGTTCTTTCACTGTATTTTCCTCATTCAGTCAAGATTAACGTCTGGATATAATCCTTTTGCAAATGTTTCGATTCCATCCTGTGTACGTGTTGCACTTGCATACATCTCGCTGAGCATGATCGGATAAACACGACCGTTCTTTACAGCGTCAAGACTCTGAAGTGCTTCGTCATCCTGAATAACTGCAAGCTGGTCATTCTTAACTGTTTCTGGATCATCTCCTGCATATGGCATATATACTACAAAAATTACGTCAGGATTTGCTGCAATAATATCTTCTTTTCCAACTGTAGATGCATCCGGGTTTGCCAGAGTCGCACCCAGTTGTGTTACCATATCTCCACCAAGGCTCTTTGCACCATAGTTTGTGATATCTTCTCCAAGAGGTTCCAAAATCATTACGCTTGGTTTCTCTTCTACATCTGCTGTTGCTGCAAGAGTTTTATCGATCACTGCCTTTGCATCATCTACGATTGCCTGTGCTTTGTCCTGTACATCAAAAATCTTTCCAAGGTTTAAAATATCTGTAAATTCATTTTCCAGAGTTCTGTCTCCGTCAGGGCGTGTGTTTGTGTTGTAATAGGTGTTGCAGCCTTTGTCGATCCAGTCTGTTACATTTCCGAGATTTTTATCAGAAAACAGGGAGCTCCAGGATAAGATCATGTCTGGCTCCAACATCGTTACAGTCTCAAGGGATGGGGTAAATTCATCAAGATAATTTGTTTTTGAAAATGCATCTTTAAGTTCATCCGGAACTTCATTGTCAAGACCTGCAGTAGCTACCAGACGGTCTTCCAGGACAAGTGCAAGCATGGTTTCAATGCTTCCCTGATATACAGCAAGAACTTTCTCCGGTGCCTTTTCATAGGTTGTTTCGATTTCATTTCCATCATAATCATAGGTTGTGATGGTCAGAGGATATTCTGTCTTTGTACCTTCTGCGTCTGCTGTCTTATCTGCATCTGCTGAACCCTGTGCGTCTGCATCTTCCTGTGTATCAGAGTCTGCATCTGCTGCCGGCTGATTGTCCTCTTTGATTGTCTCAGAGTCTGCTCTCTCTGCTGCAAAAGCTGCCGGAGCTGCGGAAACTACCATAGCTGCTGCCATCATAATTGCCATAATTTTTGTAGATAAATACCTGTTTTTCATTTGACTTCCTCTCTTTTCGTATATGTCGTTTACTTGTTCGTGTAACCGAAAAGATGGGACTTCAGAAAAAGTAAAATAGAAGTGATAAAAATAACGGATACTTTTTACGGAAGCTCCTTCTTTACACTGTCAGGCAGGTTTCCTGACTCACAGATCACAAAAAGTTTCCACAAAATAAAAACTGATACAACATCCATGCTTCAGCAGTTCATGAATGTTGTATCAGAAATATTTCCAGATACTCTCTGGCAGCCGGATTCCGCCTTCTCACATATTTATGCAATGACATATTACAATCCTGCTTTTTTCTGTATACAGTGGCCGCAACCGTTCAGGCATTTCACCTGATTCCCTCTCACATTATCATACACAGAATCTGCATATGATAATGTTCACTTAACAGCTATTCAATTACGCTGATATAATTTTAGCACACTGCATTTATAATTACAACTATATTCGAGACACATCAAAATTCTTTCTTCTCCATAAGCCGTACACTACCCCAATAAGATCCCATATATACAATTACTGTAAACAATACAGCTCCGGCCAATACCATTCCCCGGTTCAGTCCATTCAGCCATGCATCGACTGCGTCTGCTGAAAGTCCAATTGTTTTTATCAGACTATAAACTACGGCAATTATAATAGCCCACATGACCATTGCAATATAACGTCCTTTTTCCGCTCCAAAATGTATTACAAGCGGGAGTGATGCCGTCAACATAAGAAGTGCCAGTGGAATGTATATCAGGCTGTCGATGATAGTCTCACTCAGGTCCCCCTGAAGCTCTGCCACGCCTTTGCAGATCACTCCCGTTATCGTTGTAATTCCCCACGCTGCAGCCGTAAGCCCTGCTCCCAGCAGATATTTCTCTGCCACATATTGTTTTCTGGTAACCGGCAAGGTCATAAGAAATGCAAGACCATTATCAAACTCATCATAACTTATAGTCGTAATGGCAAAAATTGCTGTGACAAACGTAAAATATCCTGCAGCAAAACTGCTACTTCCGCTTCCTGCCAGATTCAGGATGACTCCCATTACAATAACCAGGATAAAAAACTGTTTCTGCTGTTTCATCAGTTCTATATCCTTTACAAATAATCCCTTCATACCTGTTCCTCCATCATCACTACCAGATCATCAATCTTTCCATTCTCAATTACAACATCCGGATAATTTTCCATATAAAATTGTTTCTGGTTTGTCAGACACCTGTATCCATAAGCCTCTTTCCGGATCTTAATAAGGTATTGCTGATCCAGTTTTTCATACTCTTCTTCTGAAACTTTAAGAACTGCATAATCTGACAGCAGTACATCTGTATCCTCATGAAGGATAATTTTTCCGGCATGGATCATATAAAAATCGTCACAAAGACTCTCCAGATCTGATGAAATATGGGAACTGATCAGAATAGAACTGCTTTCATTTTCTTCCATATATTCTCTCAGCATGTTCAGCACCTCATCCCTGGCAATCACATCCAGACCAACTGTGGGCTCATCCAGAATCAGCAGTTCTGCCTTATGGCTTAATGCTGCCAGTACTTTAAACTTTGCTTTCATACCAGTGGAAAATTCTTTGATTTTCTTGTCTGTGGGCAGATTGAATCTCCTGCACTGCTGCAGAAATTCATCTCTGTCAAAATCTGGATATATGCTTTTCATGATATTTGCCACGCCCGCTGCTGTCAGATACATACTGAAGCCTGAATCTGCAAAAACAACTCCCAGTTTCTGCTTATCCTCCGGCTTAAGCTCTTCTGCCTTTTTCCCAAAGACCTCTATCTCTCCGCCATCCGGATGAATCAGGCCAAGCAAAGCTTTAAATGTGGTGGATTTCCCGGAACCATTTCTTCCAATAAGTCCTGTAATCATCCCAGGCTGTACTTCCATAGAACAGTCCAGCGAAAAACCTCTGTAATTTTTCTGCAAATGACTAATTTTCAACATATCTTAGTCCTCCATGATCATTTCAAAAAGATTTCTGATTTCCTTATCGTCCAGTCCACTTCTTCTGCCCTTCATAATTGCCTGCTCCAGATCATGTTCTACTTCTTTGAGCTGTTCTTCCCTCATCAGGTCTTTATTTGTGGCTGCAACGTAGGTTCCTTTTCCATGAACAGTGACGGTAAATCCCTCTTCTTCCAGATTGTCGTAGGCTTTCTTCACAGTCAGGGCACTGATCTTCAACTCCTTTGACAGACTGCGTACTGAAGGTAATACAGTGTCCGGCTGTAACTCTCCTCTGATAATCGCAGACTTAATCTGGTCTATGATCTGTTCATAAATAGGTACCATGGATGAATTATTGATTATTATATGCATATGTTTCTCCTCCATCTGCAAACAGTATATAACAGCGTATAACTGTTGTCAACTGTTTTATACTGTTATACATTATATTTATTTGCTTATAATCAAAAATGGATATTCAACCTTATTTCCGGCAATCTTTCACAATCGCCTTCTCATAAAATTGAATATCCATATAACCTTAATCTAACTCTGTTTTTTCGAATTAACTTTTAGTGGAAGTCTTATGGTTACAACTGTGCCTTCTTCCAGCTGTGAGCTTATGGTAACCCCATATTTCTCTCCATAAATCATACGAATCCTTTTATTTGTATTTCTGACGCCTATACTCTTTCGCTCTTTATTCAGAACCTCTTTCAAATCTTCCTCACAGATTCCACATCCATTATCCTCTACATAAAAAAGAATATCATTTTCTTCTTCCTCTGCTGAAATCCAGATCTTCCCGGAATCCTGATAATTTTTAAATCCATGCACAATGGCATTCTCTACAAACGGCTGCAGAAATAACTTTGGAACTTCCAGACTTCTTAAATACTCCGGTATATCCATACTCACTTCAAATTGATCCTGATATCTTTTCTGCATAATTCCAATATACCGTTTAAGCCAGTCCAGATCCTCCCACAGCGGAACCAGAACATCACCATTCTGGCTGGTATACTGAAGCATTCTCGACAGATCCAAAAGCATTTTGCTGGCATTTTCCTGTTCTCCTTTAAGGCATACCCAGTTAATGATATTCAGCGAATTATAGAGAAAATGGGGATTCATCTGTATATTTAACGACATGATCTCCGTGTCTCGTTTCTGGATCATCATCTCATATTTCTCATGAACCAACATCTGCAGGTTCTGATTCATTTCATTCAGTTTTTTATAAAAAAACGCAAACTCATCCCTGTTGTCATATACAATTCTTGCAGTAAAATTACCCTCTCCTGTTTTCTCTATCATGTGCAGCGGTTTATAAACTTTTTTCCCAATCTTTCTGGAAATAAGAACAGCCGTAGTAACAGATAAAATAATTTCTATAGTTACCAGAATCAATATTGCCCTGGTAAGATCTGTAGCAATATTCTTGCTGAAAACATTAACTGGAATCATGGCAAGTGTATACCATCCCGTCACCATACTTTTGGAATAGGTTACGATATATTCCTGATTATTTGCACCGTAGTATTTTACAGTTCCTTTATTCTCCGTAATTCCCATATCAGCTGCAGTTACATTTCGAAACAGCTTTGATTCATTCTCACCGTAAGGACCAACAACACTGCCATCTTCACTCATGATATAATAAAGAATCTGAGAATTTGCCTTTGTATACTTTTTCAGCATATTATTCAGATTATCCTCTGTAAAATTAACCACCAGATACATTTGATCAGTCTTATTTTCCAGATGTTCAATATGTCCTGATTCTACCCTGCTTAACTGCAGCTTTCTGACAGCCGTAAATACATGCTCATATTCCAGAAAATCTCTCGGCATATCTTCAATTGAAAACATGTCCATATAATTATATGCCGGAATCCACACAAGTTTTCCATTTGCCTCATCTGCTGCTTTCTGTATTTTAGAACCCATAAAGCTATGATTTGGATAATAGTTCTTTTCCTTTTCGCCAAACTGATAATACGGAGTCACAATATGCGTAGAATAAACCGTGTTATTCCACGGCAGATAGTCCAACAAAATTTTTGAAATTTCCTGACTGGCACTTTCAAGCTGCATACTGTCAGACGTATCCAGATTCTGAAATATTTTATAAATTCTCGTATCTACATTTATTTTTAATGAAAATTCCTCAATATAATCCAACTTTTCATCCAGAATATCACTGACATTCTCAGCATTTTGCCGCATTTGTTTTTCTGACTGCCTGATCAGTTCCTGTTTTGACAAATGGAAGATAAATAAACCCAAAAGCACAACAGGAATAATGGAAATACAAATAAATGAACTAATCAGCAGAGTTTTAAATTTTGTATATTTTAATTTTTCCATCATCACCCAACTCTTTTGCGAAATTCTTCAGGTGTCATATTATGACGTTTCTTAAATGCCCTGTTAAAATAATTGGGATCCTTATACCCTACTTCCAATGCAATCTTCCTTACCTTATCAGAAGATGTTTTCAAAAGATTCTCTGCTTTCTCCATACGAATATCTGACAGGTATTCAGAAAAGGAAATTCCGAATCTCTGCTTAAATAAAGTACTGAAATACGAAGCATTAAAATGATACAATGCAGCAATCTGCTCCAGGCTGATCTCGTCCTGGTAATGTTCCTCTATATACCGCCTGCTTTCATCCAAAGGATCTGTCTCCTGTGAATCTGCTATTTCCCGGAAAGCGATTATATTTTTTATTAATTCTGCTGACCTTTTTTTCAATTCAGAATACCACTGACTTTCGATCAGACGATTATCCAATGCATTTAATTCTGACAAGTGTTCAGCTTTCAGATAGGGCTCCATATAACGTAAGATTCTGAAAAAAAAGAATACGATTTTTCTTTTAAAAATATCCGGCTGAACACTTTTATGCTCTGACAGAACCTCTGTTATTTTTTCAAAAATTGCTTCGCTTTTTTCCAGATTTCCTTCTTTTATAGAATTCAGAATTGCTTCACTGCCTACAGAATCCTCCTGCTTTTCATCAGACAGATATTTCTCTGCCTGCAAATATCTTTCTTCTTCATAAAAAGAATACTTCATCGCGGCCATAGCCTCTTCATATGCCTTGTTTCCGCAGCTTTCCATATCCGGATACAGAGAGCTGACTGCAAAATAAATTCTGTTTTTCTCAAGTACCAGGATATTTTGAATAAACTCCTCTATCTGAGTGATCTGTTCCTGTTCAATTCTTGATCCTGACAAGGCCAACACAGCCAGCAGATTTTCTGTTCCGTTCACCTGAAATGTAATTGACGATGTATCTATCAGATGTTTTTTTATAAAATACCCTATCTCCCGTTTCATCTCTTCATTAAGAATCAGATGCTGCTTATTGATCCGGATCAACATCAGATAGCCTTCCTGTCTCAGAGGAAACATCTCACTTAAGGGCTCCCATACCTTACGTCGTGTATGGTGGATATACTGATTCAGAAGCCACTCCATATATCCATATGCAGATTCCTTCAATCGTCGTTCCATCTGATCTACTTTTTGTTTTTGAACCTGATCCTGATTTTTTGATTTCTTTATTTTCTTAATAGCACGCTTTAACTCTTCTGCATCTACAGGCTTTAGCAGATAATCACTTGCATGAAACTGTAACGCCTCTCTTGCATAGGAAAAATCTGCATATCCGCTTACAATCACAAATGCAGTTTCTGGATAATCTGTTTTTACTTTTTTTTGCAGCTGTAAGCCGTCCATTTCTGCCATACGTATATCGCTGATCACAATCTCACAGGAAATATTATTCATGATCTCCATTGCCTCCTGACCATTTGATGCTTCCCACAGCATATCGTCCGGGCATATTTTTTCAAGAAGCATAATAAGTCCTTCTCTGTGAATTCGCTCATCATCTACTACTAATATATTGTACATTTTATCTCCTGTTCTGTCTGATATATACGTTTTGATTATAGCATAACAGGTGTGCATGAACAATTGCACACCTGTCTTTACAAATTCTATTTTTTTGTTCCATGATACATCTTATCCAATGCATCGGCATAGTCTTCCTTGGAAAGAATCAGTACCGGTATTTCTGAAACCTTACACTGTTTTCCATCCGTCTCAAGACTTGCACTGATCACTCCTGCTGCCTGTGTTTTCTGTCCCTCCACATACAGGGTTACCTGTTTCATTTTATGCTGTGTATCCTGAGGGAAAGGATGCTCTGACAGCATCACGCTCTTCTCGCCTCCTGCCAGTTCATCTGGCAAACTGATGTAAAAACCAGCTACCTTATGGGTATTCTGTGGTACTTCTCCCACCATGCATACTGCCTTATTGTCTGAAAATACAGGTTGATAATCCCAGTGATAGAATTGTTTATACTGTACTTTCCATCCATCAGGAACTTCTATCTTCACTTCTGCATTTTTCCATTCTGTGTCTGTTGACTGGCTGATCAGATAACGGAATAAAAAGATTCCACAGTCTGAATTATAAAGTTTAGGCATGATAATTCCATATGGACTAAACAAAATTCCATCCTCTGTCATTGTGCTGCACTCAGCTCCTGCAATATCCGTTTCCTGCACAGCCATTGTCTCTGTAACAAACTCTTTCTCAACAAGAGCTCCTGCCAATACTAATTCCTCTACTTTTCTACATTCTCCCTGTGCACCTGCACCGTACTTACGTACTTCAAAAATAACCTTTATTGCTTCCTCATTATAGTTTTTAATATTAATAACAGTTTTTCCTTTTTCTTCTCTATATTCAATATCAAAAACATAAGCTCCAAGATGTGTTTTCTGAAGTTTATAACCGGAAAGCAATCCCTGTGGCTTGATGACCAGCGTTTTCTGTGTTCCATCCATCCTGAGACCAAACCACTGCTCAATACTCTGCTGAATCCATGCCCCCTGTCCCTGGCTGCATCTAGTCAGGCATCTTTTCTTATTTGTTGCTCTTGGCCACCAGAAAAGTGAGCCTGTTTCATCCAGACGTTCGTAAAGGAGATTCAGGTTATCAAGCATTTCCTGTCTGGTAAGACTTCCGCCAAGTTTTAAAGTACAGCCTGTTGCAGATGGATTCATGCCAAAATGTAATTCACGCATTGTCTGGAATTCCGGATCATAGTTTGTGATATACATAGAACGTGCATATCTATGAAGATTTACATATGGCTCATAATCGAACTCATATAGTCCATACAAAGGTGCCATAACTGTAGCAGTATCCTCACCACCATAATAATTCAGATCATCCTGGATGTAGAAGCGTTCCTCATTCTCACCTAAGTTGTTTCCGCCTGTAATCTGTCTGCCGAATGGTCCGCTACCTTCCATCAGTTCTTTCATGTCTGCTTTCATCTGTTCCATAAATCTGTCCACATCTGTCGCATCCCGTTCCAGAAGTTTCAGAATTCTTCTGTAAGATTTCAACGCATAATAACACTGTACATTTGCACCGTAATCATACTTGCGGAATACAATAAGATCGCTGGCGTATCTGCTAGAAATCAGTGCTTTTTCTTTATGTTTATGCTTCATCATTCCATCGTAGATCTCATCAATAGCAGCAACCAGTTCCGGATGATCTCTGAAGAATTTCTCATCTCCTGTCAGCTCCAGATATTTTCCTGCTATTACAAGCAAAGAAATGTAGTAAAACATACTATGATCCGAATACAGGCTATAACGTGGCCGGTTTCTTTCTGCCAGATAAAACATTGCACTTTTTCCTACCTCAGGTACTGCATACATAACACTTACCACATCAGGAGTAATATCAATTCCCCAGAGCCTCGAAAGACTATGGGACGGTGCCCCCTGCCAGTTGGTCAGAAGACTTCCATCTTCTCTGAAAGAAAGACAGTTAAAATTATCAAGAATAAACCGTACCTGCATATCACGGTATTTCTCACCAGCCTCCTGGTTTTCCCGAATATCTGTAGTGATTTTTCCAAATCTTTCTTTCCAGAAATCATCAGTAACATTCAACCATTCCAGCGGTGTATGTTGATACAGTGTTCCAAGGGCAGAATAAATCTCTTCTCTCTTTGGAGTAAGAGCAATTACTGTTGTAAATGTTCTGCTTTCATTTGCTTTTAATTCAAATGGTACATAAATTCTGGGATTATCTCCCTGGCCTTCACATACGGAATCCAGAAGCTGGATTGCTGCACAGGCTTCCGGGTGCCATAATACTAGCAATTTCTGATCCCATTCTGATTTATATGGTGTTACTGTATAATCATCGAAATATTTCCCATAATGCTCAAACTGATTTACAAACTTCTGGTCAAATGACAGACGAAGTTTTCCTTTAATTTTGCATCCGGAAGTATTTTTTACTTCTATACAGTAGAATGCTCCTGCAGGTCCTGGAACCGGATGGATTGATGATGCCGGAACTGCTTCTTTCTCCAGAATCGGCGCAAAAGAGAATATTCTGGTTTCCAGTTCCGGATGCTCTGTAGCAGTAACCGGAAGAAAATCATCATAATAAGTTGTCCATGACTGCTTATTTGCACCTGAGATCATCAGACCATTGTCCAGCTCCAGATCATATTTCATTTTTCCAAGAAGTAATGCTGTATCATTCTGATAATACTGACCTATGTATCCTTTAAACTGTCCTCCCAGATCTGTTCCTCCGGATGGTACTGCATAAATTTTATCATGAGGAGTGCACAAAAAGTGCAGTCTGCCCATGGTATCCTGGCCCAAAAGTGTTCTTCCATTTGACTGTGTAAATAGCTGTCTCTCACTCAATGACCAGTCTGTGCGCTCCGAAGTTTCATCATACTGTCTCTGAAATAAGAAGACTTATATGCCTTTTTCCAGAAATTTTCCCATGTATTATAAATCACATTTCCTCTTAAATGCATTGTTTTTCCTCCTATTCTTAGCCTTTCACACCAGACATTGTTACACCCTCAACAAGATACTTCTGACCAATGGCAAATACAATCACAACAGGTGCAAGCACCAGGCAGGCTGCTGCCATCATTAAATTCCATTCACCTCTGTAAGAACCAGTAAACAACTGAAGTCCCAGTGCAACTGTATATTTTTTCTCAGAATTTAAATATACAAGCGGACTCAGGAAATCGTTCCAGGAATTTAAAAACGCAAACATACCTACAACAGCCAGGGCCGGTTTTGTAATTGGCAGGATAATTTTTGTAAAAATCTGAATATGGGAAGCACCGTCCAGATATGCTGCCTCATCAAAATCCTTCGGGATTCCCAGATAAAACTGACGAAGCAGGAATATGTAAAATGCACCGCCTCCAAACCATGCCGGAACAATCAGCGGAATAAAGCTGTCTGTTATTCCAATAGTTCTCCACATCAGAAATGTAGGAATCAAAGTAACCGCAACTGGAAGCATCATACTGCTGATAATGCAGGCAAATACCACATTTCTGCCTCTCCATTTAATTCTTGCCAATCCATATGCACAGATGGAACTGGTAAGCATTGTTCCCACTACACATCCTCCGGTTACAATAAATGAATTCAGGAAATATTTTCCAAAGGGAAGTGTATCAAAAACTTCCTGATAGTTTTCCCACATAAATTTAGAAGGAATCCAGCGAGGCGGCATCATAAACACTTCCACTGTGTTCATCAGTGAACTTCTGATCATCCAGTACAAAGGAACCAGACAAAACAAAACACCTAAAATCAGCGCAAAATATATTAGAATTTTTGAAATAATTTTCTTTGTATTCTTCATATTCATTCTCCTCCATAATAAACCCAACGGTTGGAAAACTTAAATATGACTGCAGTCAGCACCATAATGATCAGAAACAATACCCAGGCAACTGCACAGGCATTTCCCATTCTTCCAAACTCAAATGCTTCTCTGTACAGATAGTATACATAGAACAAACTGGAATTGTTTGGTCCACCCTGTGTCATAACATAAGACTGGGTAAATATCTGGAATCCATTGATGATTCCCATTACCACATTATAAAAAATTGTAGGAGTCATCATCGGAATCGTAACATGAAGCAGCTTTGCCCAGAATCCGCCTCCATCAATCTCAACTGCTTCCAGAAGCTGTCTCGGTACATCCTGCATTCCGGCAAGGAAAATTACCATTGTAGATCCGGTAGTCCACAGATTAATAAAAACCAGTGTGGGAATAACTGAACTTTCACCTGAAAGCCATGTGCTTACCGGTAAATGCATTGCCTTTAAAATATTGTTTGCCAATCCCATGTCCGGATTAAAAATCCACATCCAGATTGCTGCCATTGCTACGATCGGAACTACAGTTGGAAGATAAAAGATTGTTCTGAAAAATCCTTTTCCTTTTACATTTGTATTTAACAGCATTGCTATAAAAAAAGAAAATATGATAGCTGTCGGTACAGAAAGCGCAACATAAATTACTGTTACAAGTAATGATTTATAAAAATACGGATCACTTCCACTGAACAGATTTTTATAGTTGCTGATTCCTATAAACTGTCCGCCTGTTGTAAAATTAAAATTTGTAAAACTCAGTCCCAGACTGACTGCCATCGGAAGCAATGCAAAAATCAAAAATCCCAGAATACAGGGAAGACTGAATAAAATTCCCCAACGATTTTCTCTTTTCTCTCGATTTGTCATTTTATACTTTATTTTCGTCTGCATATTTATTCCTTTCTGGCATTATAGCTATTTCAATCAGGAAAGGCTGCCAAAAGCAGCCTTTCACTTGAATACTTTAAGAACGTTCTCCTGAATAGGTTCCTTCTACCAAAGAATCCGTCTGGCTTTTTACTTCTGTCATTGCTTCTTCTGCTGTTTTCTTTCCAGACCACACCTGTTCCAGTGCAGAACCCACTAATGTATTAATCTCATTAAAATTCTTTACGTTAATTTCGGTTGCCACTACTGCATGATCATAAGTTGCCTTTACAATAGCGTCCTGAAAGCCCTCTGGTCTTGCAGGCAATTCTTCAGATGCCCAGAAATCAATCTTATCCGGATCAGTATAATATTCTGTCTGTACAGGCATCCATAAAGTTCTGTATAATTCTGTGATTCTTTCTGAACTTTCTGGATTTGTAAGCCACAGATAAAGTTTTTCGGAAGCCTCCAGATGCTTTGTACTCTTGAATATAATCAAAGAACCACCATCAAAGAAAGTAGTATAGTTTTCATCAATTGGGAGAACACCTACACCCCAGTTGCATCCGGAATTCATAAGGTCCAGATGGTTCCAGCTTCCGTCAATGTACATTGCTGTCTGTTTTGCAGCCAGTGCTGTTGCTGCGCTTGGCATTGCATTCTTCTGTACTGCTGTAGGAGATACATGATACACATTGATCAGATCTGCAAAATTCTGTAAAATCTGAGCTGACTTCTCATCATTTAATCCAAGTCCGTCCATACTCTCATTTAAGTAACCACCGCCTGCTGATAAAATAAACGGCATATATACATTCCAATCTGTTCCAAACATTACACCGTACTGTTTAATATTATTTTCATCAAAATCCGGATCAGCTGCATTTCTTCCCTCTGTATCCAGTGTCAGTTTCTGTGCCATCTCTACAAATTCATCCCATGACCAGGCATCCTCTACCTTAGTCGGCGGCAGATCTACCCCTGCCTCTTCGAAGCAGTCTACATTATACATCAGGTTTGTTGTAACATTGGCCTGAACAGGTCCTGCTGATTCTGTAGGACTCCAGTTCCACCAACAGGTAGACAGATAATCATCTTTATTAAGTCCCATATCATCCAGAAGATCATAGAAGTTATAAATCAGGCCATCCTCACCCATCTGACATTTCCATGAAGCTGAATAACTTACATCCGGTGCTTCGCCGGCTGCAATCATAGCATTCAATTTTGTCAGGAAATCCTCAGATGGAATATGCATCAGATTCACTTCAATATTGGGGTTTGCTTCCATGAATTTATCTACAGATTCCTCAATAGCCTTTTTTTCGTCTCCGCTTCCCCAGTAAGTGAATTTTATAGTTTCTTTCTCGTCACTGCCCTTGTTTTCTGCCTTCGCAGTTGTGGTAAATAAAGCAGTACAGGTCATTAATGCCGCCAGACCTAAAGCCATTCCTCTTCTCTTCATAAAATTTCCTCCTGTTTTTTATCAGCGCGCTTGTTTTTGATGGTTTTATTATATAGCCTTTAATAGCATTTTCTCTATGGGACTTTTTTCGGATTATAGCATTTAGATTAGGAAAACACATTGATATATTTGCTGTTTACAGCAATAGAACAAAAGTATTATTTTGCGAAAAAAAAACAGCAACTGATAAATCAGTACTGTTTTAATTGGTTTATGTAACAGTTTTATACAATTTTTATTCCTGTCTGTTTTTACTGACTTCGTTGTATCTGACAGCTTTACTGATAACTTGCTGCTGTTCATAATTCCTCACCCAAAGTCAATTGCAATCAGATGGAAATCTATCACCGGATTCGCTACCTGCTGATAGACTAAACATTACTCTGCCAAATACGCCTTCAGTTTCTCCATATCCGCTTTCATCACTCTCCGTCCCACCTCATAAATCTCCTTTAAATGGGCGGGATCACGCTCAACCGGTTTTGCACTGATGTCTCTGTCCGGGCGGATAACATGGATCCTGCCCTCTTTTTCCAGATATGCGATTTTATCCAGCATACGGTTATACTGAATATGACGTTCATCCAGAAGCTTTACAAGCTCCGGATACTCCCTGAACTTCAGTCTGAGCAGCGGCATCAGCTTATTATGTTCTTTTCTGTATCCCGGATGACGGGTACAGACTACCACATTTTTCTCATACCCCTGTGAAAGCATCCAGTTTACAGGTATCGGATCTGAGATGCCTCCGTCCAGATACATTCTTCCATTCAGCTTTACCGGTCTGGCGGCCAGTGGCAGGGAAGCTGATGCGCGCATCCATTCCACATCCAGCCTGTCTCCCATTCTGCATTCCTGATAGCAGGGTTTTCCTGTTTCAATATCTGTACATACAACCGTAAACTTCATGGGTGATCTGGCAAATGTCTCTGTGTCAAAAACATCCAGCTTCCAGGGCACCTCCCCATATGCAAAATCTTTGCTGTAAAGATCGCCGGTAGTGATCCAGCTTTTCAATCCCATATATCGTTTATCCTTGCAGAATCTGGTATTATAACGAAGGGTTCGTCCAATCTGGCGGGACTTATAATTACATCCAAAAATTGCACCGGCGGAAACGCCAACTGTAGAATCTGCATAAATCCCCTGCTCCATCAGCTCATCCAGAACTCCGGCTGTATACAGCCCCCGCATACCTCCACCTTCCAGAACCATTCCAAGGCCTTTCCTTTTATTGTCCTCCATAGTTTTTCTCACTTTCGTCTTTTTCTTAATGTCCTATAGCAATCCTCGTAAATAATGCATTTAAGACAGTCAATTGTATTTTTACTCATTTCATTTGAAAAACAAATTATTTAGAACATATTTTAACACCTTGAATGAAAATGTCAAACCTGTAATCTGTAAAAGCCCCCTGAAATTCATCCAGAAGGCTTAATACAACTCACAATTATATGTTATTTTCCAAGAAGTTTTGCTGCAACTTTCTCCAGCTCATCTCTGATCTTAATATGCTGCGGACATACTTCTTCGCACTTACCGCATTTCACACATTCATTGGCAGATTTCCTGCCATGTTTGCCTACCAGCCATTCTTTCTGGTGAACTGTGCAGTTGCTTCTTCTCTTGTCTTGTAGTTGATCCATGCTGCATTCTTTGTAAAAAGAGTCATATATTTTTTACATACTGATAATTCCCAAAACGTTTGCAATAGAACTCAGCAGAATAATGATCAGGCAAATCGATGCAAAGTATTTGATAAATACTCTGTACAGTTTCTTTCTGCGGAATGGAGAAGACTGTTCAATTTCTTTTTCCATTCCATCAATACCAACAACACGAAGAATCAGAATACAGGTTGCAAGTGCTGCCAGCGGCATCATTACTGAGTTTGTCATAAAATCGAAGAAATCAAGGAAGTTCATTCCAAAGATACGAATGAAATCCAGAAGTCCATATCCCATGGAAGATGCGGTTCCAAGTACGATCATGATCACAACCATCAGACCGCAGCATTTCTTACGGTTCCAGTGAAGTTCGTCCATGAATGTGGAAACACTGGTTTCCATCAGGGAAACTGCACTTGTCAGGGCTGCAAGTAATACAAGTATGAAGAATACGATTCCTGTTGCAGTACCAAATCCCATACTTGCAAATACTTTTGGCAATGTGATAAACATCAGAGATGGTCCTGCCTGAAGTGTTTCAGGGTTTCCACCGGAGAATGCAAATACCGCCGGGATGATCATCAATCCAGCAAGGATTGCGATACCTGTATCGAAAATCTCAACCTGTGTGGTAGATCTCTCAATATCCATATCTTTACGGACATAGGAACCGTAAGTATACAGGATTCCCATTGCAATAGACAAAGAATAAAACATCTGTCCCATCGCTGCTACTACTGTCATCCAGGAGAAATTTTTCACATTCGGGATCAGGAAATATTTCACACCTTCAACAGCACCCGGACGTGTGACAGAATAGATTGTAACCACGACTGCCAAAACTACCAGAACCGGCATCATGATCTTTGACATTCTCTCTACACCGTTCTGTACACCACCGAGAATGATGATGAATACAAGCGCCGCAAATACCAGAAACCAGAGTTCCACCTGCCAGGAGTCGGAAATAAAGTTTCCAAAATATCCGTCTTCCGCTACTGCCTGGACATTTCCTTTGAAATATTCCACAAGGTACTTAATTACCCATCCGCCAATCGTACTGTAGTAAGGAACAATCAGCATTGGAATCACTGCATTTAACCATCCGCCGATTTTGAAGGATTTCGTTTTTCCAAAATGCTCAAATGCACCTACCGGACTCTTTCTGGTCATTCGTCCAAGAGCTGTTTCTGACATGATCAGTACATAACCAAATGACGCTGTCAGAAGAATATAGATCAGCAGGAAAATTCCGCCTCCATATTTCGCTGCAAGATACGGAAATCTCCAGATATTTCCCAGTCCTACTGCAGAACCTGCAACTGCCAGCACATAACCAATCCTTCCGGAAAAGCTTCCTCTGTTATGGTTATGTGCAGAATTGTTTTCTTTTTTCATTATACACCTCACCTCGTTACAAAAACCTCCCATAGGATTTCTCCCATGGGAGGTCTGCTAGTTTTTTACTAATTCTATAGTATCAAAAAGATGCGGGAATGTCAAAGACTAATAATAATTACAGACTTAATTGTAACATATTTGTTACTGTTCACACACCACTATCCCAGTATATATTTCAAGTATAGTCTTTCTGTACGTATTGTTCTATGATATAATAGTTGAGCTACCACCCCTAGACAGGTGCAGAAAGGGGGTGTGTTGTAAATGGATATGATCTTATCATTTATGCTTTCTATCTTGGCAAGTGTAATCGCCTACCACATTTGCAAATGGTTGGATAGAAAATAACAGCTGGTAGCCAGCCTAGGGGAATAAGCCACCCTGCCCAAACGGAATAAAAAAGCCTCAGAGGTCGCAACTCTGGGGCTTTTGCTGTGTTATAAATGAATTTAACCTTATCATTTTGCCTACTGGCATTATATCATATGCATTTTTTGTTTGCAATATACTCAATATACTTTTTCGAATCAAGTCAAACTTTTGGTTACTGTTCACTTCGTTCACAGTAACGTATTGGACGGTCTTTGGACCAACACCAGCATAGAGAAGATTGGTAATGTAAGTGTGCCGCAGCTGATGCGGGGTTACATCAAAGTCCAGCGTATATCTGATTTTGGGTTGATTTTTCTGGGTCATGCCCAGCGTTGGGGTAACCGTGTATTTGATGCTCTGCCCATTCACATACTTATAATAGTTCCGGGGCTTAGTGGAGCGGACAACGACATACTGCCACACTCTTTGAAACTGCGAAGCAGCCAGCGGCTCCCCTTTGCTGTCAGCAATCACATAATCTGATATGGAATTTTCTTTCGTTTCTCTCAGACAATCCACCAAACACTTCGGTATCGGAATATCCCTTTTTGCCGCTGGAGTCTTTAGCACCGTAGAAATCACGG
>ERZ791889.460-NODE-460-length-19326-cov-15.718178_pt1 | contig 19326 bp, 14 predicted proteins | sample MGYA00510156_ERZ791889 | MGnify/ENA primary metagenome ERZ791889 (study PRJEB30046, sample SAMN00792108) | human gut metagenome | study: EMG produced TPA metagenomics assembly of the A metagenome-wide association study of gut microbiota in type 2...
TGCCAATCATGGCTTTCTTTCCGGTAATTTGACAAATCTTCGACATTTCTATCTTATTTTTATAGTTTTATATCTATCTTATTTCAAACAGAGCGCAAAGTAAGCACTTTTATCCGTATAAAACAAGAAAATCTTAAAATAATTCACTTATTACCCTCTATTTTTCTTCATTTCAGCATATCGCGCAGCATCAAGAGGGCATTATTGCCTGCTCTTTCGATATTCATAGCCCTTCCGCGGTTCGTTTCCTGCCGGTACGTCCGAATTTCATTTTTATAACCAACAGCTATCCAAACGGTGCCCACCGGCTTCTCCGGAGTTCCCCCGCCGGGACCTGCAATTCCCGAGGTGGCAACCGCACAGTCGGTTTCCAGCGCTTTCATCGCACCTTTCACCATTTCAATCACGGTCTGCTCGCTCACCGCACCATGCAAACGGAGCGTTTCAGGAGACACCTGCAGCAGCTTCATCTTCACCTCATTCGAATAAGCCACCACACTTCCCTTGAAATAATCCGAACTTCCAGCGATGGAAGTCAGCCGTTCCGCAATGCTTCCGCCCGTGCAGCTCTCGGCCGTAGCCACCGTCAGCTGCTTCTTTCTCAGCAGGTCGCCCACGATTACTTCCAGCGGAATATCCTCTTCGCTGAAAATATCATCGCCCAATATCTCCTCCAGCTTCTTCTTCTCACGCTCCATGACCGCCTTGATTTCCGCTTCCTCACGTCCGCGTCCGGTCAAGCGCAGCCGGATAATCCCTAACTTCGGCAAATAAGCCAGCTTCAGGCAAGCAGGCAACGCATCCTCCCACTCGGCCAGCTTCATCGCCAGCACAGATTCCGGCTGATTCTGCACGAGAAACATCTGATGCATGATCACATCCGTGTGAAAACGCTCATGCAGGCGGGGCAACACACTCTCGCTCATCACCGTCTTCATCTCCTGAGGCACGCCCGGCATCGAAACAAGCACCTTACCTTCTTTCTCAAACCAGCTCACCGACGCGCTACCCACCGGATTATTGATGACCGTACAGTCGCGAGGCACCATTGCCTGAGCCTTATTCAGCGCATTCATCGGTATTTTTCCGGCCAGAACACGCTTCACGTTCTCAAACACAGCTTCGTCGAACACCAGCTCCGTATGAAAATACTTGCAAAGCGTCTGCTTCGTGATATCATCCTTCGTCGGTCCCAGTCCGCCAGTCACCAGGACAATATCCACCCGGTTCATCGCACTGTCGATAGCCTCCATGATTTCATCCTCCCGATCCCTCACCGACACAATCCGCAGCACCTCGACACCGATTTTATTCAGTTCACTGCCCATCCAGGCCGAATTGGTATCCACCACCTGTCCAATCAGCAGTTCATCACCAATCGTTATAATTTCCGCAAGCATACTCCTTATTAATATAATAACAATACAATAGTAATACACCCTGCACAACCGCCCGATCCGCTTACAACGTCACCCGAGAATAAGCCGGCAGATCAATTGTACAGAAATCCTTATCCAGGTACTTAAAATACCCCGTAATGGCAATCATCGCCGCATTGTCGGTTGTATAGCTGAACTTCGGAATAAATATATTCCAGCCATACTTCTCGGCATGTTCCTTGAAAGCATTGCGCAAGCCGTTGTTGGCAGAAACACCGCCAGCCACCGCCACATCTTTAATTTTATACTCCTTGGCAGCCTTTCTCAGCTTATTCATCAAAATATCCACCACAGTAGCCTCCAGCGAAGCAGCCAGATCCGTCTTGTGATGCTCAATGAAATCAGGATCCTCTTTCATCCAGTCGCGCAGCGAATACAAGAACGAAGTCTTCAGTCCGCTGAAGCTGTAATCCAACCCCGGGATATGCGGTTTGCTGAAAGTAAACGCCTTCGGATTGCCCTGCCGAGCCAGCTTATCGATGATCGGTCCGCCGGGATAACCCAGTCCCATTACCTTCGAGCACTTATCAATCGCCTCGCCTGCCGCATCATCGATTGTCTGCCCCAGAATCTGCATATCATTGTAAGCCTTCACCAATATAATCTGCGAATTACCGCCCGATACCAGCAAGCACAAGAAAGGGAATTCAGGTTGCCGATTCTCTTCACCCTCTGCTTTAATAAAATGCGCCAACACATGGCCAGTCAAGTGATTAACATCAATCATAGGCACTCCCAGCGAGCGAGCAAACCCTTTAGCGAAAGAGACACCCACCAGCAAAGACCCCATCAGACCCGGTCCGCGGGTAAAAGCCACCGCGCTCAATTCTTCTTTTGTCACACCTGCACGTTTCAATGCCTCATGCACCACCGGCACGATATTCTGTTGATGGGCGCGTGAAGCCAATTCAGGCACTACGCCGCCGTATGCCTCATGCACCGCCTGACTCGACACAACATTCGAAAGCAAGTAACCATCCTTGATTACAGCAGCCGAAGTGTCATCACAAGAGGATTCAATTCCCAGTATTATTACACTCATAAGCACTTAATCTATTTAAAACGCTACAAAAGTAATGATAAAAGTACGATTCATAACGAACTATTTTATATTTTTGTTCTCAAAATCTAAAGTATTCGCATATCACAACACTAAAGAAAACTGTACGCTGGATAGTCGGAATCATACTGGGAGTATATATCGGGGCTATAATTTTGTTGAATATACCATATATTCAGCAAGTTATGAGTGTGTGGGTATCCCATCAGCTGTCGCAAGTGCTGAAGACCGAGGTCAGCATTGGCAAAATCAACATGGGGTTGCTCAACCGCATCATCATCGATGACGTCTTGCTCAACGACCAGCAAGGGCAGGAAATGATCAAGGTCACCCGCCTGTCGGCCAAATTCGACATCACCCCGTTCTTTGAAGGAAAAATCTCCATCAGCAGCGTGCAGCTGTTCGGTTTCAACATCCACCTGCAGAAGCAAACACCCGACGCACCAGCCAATTTCCAGTTTGTGCTCGATGCATTGGCCTCCAAAGACACGGTTAAAAAGGAAAGCGCACTCGATTTGCGCATCAACTCCATCTTAATCCGCCGCGGACGCATGGCCTATCACGTACTTTCTGAAAAAGAAACGCCCGGGAAGTTCAACGCCAAGCACATCCAGCTTCAGAACATCATCGGCAACATTTCACTCAAAGCCCTCAGCAAAGACTCGGTCAACCTCGGCATCAAGCGTCTCAGCCTGGATGAAAAGGCATCCGGATTCTCACTGAAGAAGCTCAGTATGAAACTGATAGCCAACAGCCAGCGCACCGATATCGAGAATTTTACCATCGAATTGCCCCAGACCTCATTCAAGATGGACACCATCCGCGTGAGATACGACAGTTTGGGTGCATTCCAGCATTTTGCCGACCAAGTGCACTTTTCGTTTCAAACCCTGCCTTCGCAGCTCACACTGAAAGACATTTCGCCCTTTGTGCCCGCCCTGGCCCATTTTAAAGACCCCATCACGATCGATATGAACGTGCAGGGCACCGTCAACCAGCTGGAATGTAGCAACCTGGAAATCACCGCCTTCAACCGCAAATTCCGATTGAAAGGCGATGCCTCCCTGCAGGATTTGTCGCACCCCGGCGATGCCTATATTTACGGCACCCTCTCCGACCTTTCCATCCACACCCAGGGGATGGACCACCTGGTGCGCAACCTGGTGTCCCACTACACCGGCACCCCTCCCGTGCTCAAACGCCTGGGGGACATTAATTTCCGGGGAGAGATATCCGGCTATTTCAACGACCTGGTGACCTACGGCCTGCTGCGCACCTCACTGGGCAATGTGCAGACCGACTTGAAATTAAGTTCAAACAAAGAAAAAGGGCTTTTCTCCTATTCAGGATCCGTCAAAACCCACAACTACAAACTGGGCACCCTGGTGGCAAATTCCAAATTGGGAGAAATCACCTTCAACCTCGATGTGCACGGTCGCCATGCCGCCCACCAGCTCCCCTCCATCGAGCTGAAAGGGCTGGTGTCGTCCATCGACTATAGCCAGTACAAATACGAGAACATCACACTCGACGGCATCTACAAGTCGGGTGGCTTCAACGGGAAGGTGGCACTCGACGACCCCAACGGCTCGGTTCTGCTCAACGGCAACTTCAATGTGGCCACCCAAACGCCCACCTTCAATTTCCTTGCGGTCATCGACAAGGTGCGCCCCCACGATTTGAACCTCACCGACAAATACGCCGATTCCGATCTCTCGCTGAAGCTGAAAGCCGACTTTACCGGCGGCTCCATCGACGAGATGAAAGGCGAAATCAACATTGACAGTCTGCAATTCCAGAGCCCTGACAAGAGCTATTTCATGAAAAACATGAACATTCAGGCCCACAAAGAAGACGGAGAAAACCAGCTGAAGCTTCGCTCCGAATTCCTCACTGCAGACATCAAAGGACAGTTCCAGTACCACACCCTGCCTGCGAGCGTGATGAATATCCTTCGCAAGTATGTCCCTTCGCTGCTCCTTCCGCCCAAAAAGAAAGTAGTGACCCAAAATAAATTTGTGTTCGACATACATATATATAATACGGAGCTGCTCTCCACCGTCTTCGACATACCGCTTACCATCTATACACATTCCACGGTCAAAGGATCCTTCAACGACCCCGCCCAACGACTGCGTATCGAAGGCTATTTCCCTCATCTGAGGTATAAGAACAACTTCATTGAATCCGGACTCATCCTGTGTGAGAACCCCGACGACCATATCCGGGCGCAAGTGCGGCTCACCAGCATCAAGAAAAAAGGAGCCATGAACCTCTCCGTCTATGCAGAGGCGGCCGACGACCAGGTGAGCACCACGCTCAACTGGGGCAACGATGCGCAGACAACTTATAGCGGACGCTTGTCGGCAGTGGCCAACTTCATCCGTACGGAGGGAGAAAAACGGCTGCTGAAGACGAGTGTAGACATCCGCCCCACGGAAATCCTGCTCAACGACACCCTCTGGAACATCCACCCGTCTCAGGTGGTGATCGATTCGGGCAAAGTGAACATACACAATTTCTATTTCAGCCATCAAGACCGCCATGTACGCGTCAACGGCACCCTGTCGAGCCTGCCGGAAGACAGCGTGAAGATTGATCTGAAAGACATCAATATGGGCTACGTGTTCGATATAGCCAACATCTCCGACGATGTCAACTTCGAAGGAGATGCCTCCGGCACCGCCTATGCTTGCGGCGTGCTGCAGAAGCCGGTGATGAACACGCGCCTGTTTGTCAAGAACTTCTCGCTCAACCACGGACGTCTGGGCGATCTCGACATCTATGGTGAATGGGACAACGACCACCGGGGTATCCGCCTGGATGCCTCGATACACGATGCAGGCCCCACTCCGTCGCGTGTGACAGGTATCATCTACCCCCTCAAGCCCGAAAGCGGACTCGACCTGCAGATTGACGCTCACTCCCTCAATCTCAAGTTCTTAGAACATTACATGAGTTCCATTGCCACCGACATACAGGGAAGAGGCACGGGAAAAGTACATTTCTACGGCAAGTTCAAGGGATTGAACCTCGACGGTGCGGTGATGACCGATGCATCCATGAAATTCGACATCCTGAATGCCCGTTTTGCCGTGAAAGACACCATTCATCTGGCCCCCACCGGACTGGACTTTAAGCACATGCACATTGCTGATATGGAAGGACATCCCGGCACCTTAAACGGATACCTCCACTTCAAGCACTTCAAAGATCTTCATTACCACTTTAACATAGAAGCCCACAACATGCTGGTGATGAACACGAAGGAATCATCCGACATGCCCTTCTACGGCACCGTATACGGCACCGGCAACGTGAGCCTGTCGGGAGATGCCACGCGCGGACTGGAAGTGAACGCAGCCATGACCACCAACCGCAACACGGTGTTTACCTACATCAACGGCAGCGTGGCATCGGCCACAAGCAACCAGTTTATCAAGTTTGTCGACAAGACACCGCGGCGCACCGTGCAGGATTCTGTGCAGCTGGTTTCCTACTTTGAAAAGGCACAGCAGCAATACCAGGAAGAAGAAGCAGAACAGGAAACAGACATCCGCCTGAATATTCTGGTTGATGCCACTCCCGATGCCAGCATGCGCATCATCATGGACCCCATTGCCGGCGATTACATCCATGCCAAAGGCAACGGCAACATCCGCACCGAATTCTACAACAAAGGAGATGTGCGCATGTTCGGCAACTACAATATCACCCAAGGAGTGTACAAGTTCAGCCTTCAGGAGGTAATCCGCAAAGACTTTGTCATCAAAGACGGCAGCACCATCACTTTCAACGGAGCTCCGCTCGATGCCAACATGGACATTCAGGCATCCTATACCGTCAACTCTGCTTCGCTGAACGACCTGATACCGGATGAGTCATTCGCCATCCAGCAGCCCAACGTGAGGGTGAACTGCATCATGAACCTGAGCGGCATGCTGGTACGCCCCAGCATCAAGCTCGGCATCGAACTGCCCAACGAACGCGATGAAGTGCAGACACTGGTGCGCAACTACATCAGCACGGAGGAGCAGATGAACATGCAGATACTCTACCTGCTCGGCATCGGCAAGTTCTACACCGAGGATGCACGCAACAACAACCAGAACTCCAACGTCATGTCGTCCGTCCTCTCGTCCACCCTCTCCGGGCAGCTCAACAATGCCCTCTCGCAGGTGTTCGAGACCAACAACTGGAACATCGGCACCAACCTGAGCACCGGCGACAAAGGCTGGACGGATGTTGAGGTGGAAGGTATCCTGTCCGGCCAGCTGCTCAACAACCGGCTGCTGATCAACGGAAACTTCGGCTACCGAGACAATCCGATGGCCAACACCAACTTCGTGGGCGACTTCGAGGCTGAATGGTTGCTGACCCGTTCGGGCGATGTCCGCTTGAAAGCCTACAACGAAACAAACGACCGCTATTATACCAAGACCAATCTCACCACACAAGGTGTAGGTATTGTCTACAAGAAAGACTTCGAGAAATGGCGCGACCTCTTCTTCTGGAACAACTGGAAAAAGATTATCCAGAAAAGGAAAAAAGAAAAAGCGGCCCAAAAGAATCAGTAAAACCGATTCCTTTGGCAGCCGCTTTCCTCACTCCATTCGTTCATGGAGTTATTTTCCCTCACCTATTGAAAGTCTAAAAATCGGGAGTCCGGGCTCCGGAGGCCTATTCGCACCCTGCCCGCCCTTACGCAGGCGCAGGTGATAGGGATGATAATTCAAAATCAAAAGTGTCACGCTGTCACGAATTGTCACAGCGCGCGCGCATTTTTCTTTTCCAAAGTCTTGTAATTTATAATAAAGCATTATCAAATTAAAACGATGCAAAGCAATGCTGCCTGCTACAAATTCTTCACCTTAATCTTCATCTTCTCAGTCCATGCAATTTCTTCCAATGTAAACTGATTCGTGCTATCCCACGTTCTGTCATCCTCTACTTGCGCCAGAGAAGAACGCAGTTCATTCAGCTTCACTAAATACTCATCCATCAACGCCACAGCCTTCTCATTCTATCAACTTCAACTTCCTTAGCCTGCTACGGATAGAGCCGCTGTTTCGTTCAAAAATATCCGATAATTCTGATATACTTTTCCCTTCTCCATACAGCCTTGCCAACAACTCATCCGCCTCCTTTTCCCATTTCATGTAAGCGTTACCATATTTTTCCCGAATCACATCCACACTATAGGCCTTCTCTCCATTCAACTTCCCGTGGTTCAACCCGCTTTCAGTCTTCTCTCCATAGCTCTGCTTTTGAGGAATCACACCCCTTACACCCCCTTTCGGATGTGCCACATCCCCCTTATATCGCGGAATGAGATGCATGTGCACATGAAATACCGACTGCCCGGCCGCTTCGTTTACATTGATGCCGATATTGTATCCATCCGGATGAAAGCGGCTGTCGAGCACACGCTTCACAAATTGCAGCATCACATTCATGGCTTCTCGCTCATGATTAGTCAGGTCGAAATAACTAGCCACATGCCGTTTGGGAACAATCAGCGCATGGCCGGGCGATACGGGATAACCATCATAAAACGCCACACAAGTGGCCGTTTCACAAATTACTTCCACCTTCCAGGAAAGACGGCAGAAAGGACAATGCTCCCCCTCCATTCGCTCCAGCTGATTAAAATGCCTATACTGATATAGTTCAAAGCTCTTATTACAGGTCACGCTTGCAAACGGAAGCCGCACGTTGCACTGATACGTATACTGTTGATAGATCTTATGCAAGCGAAAACCCTCTTCCGACAAGTCCCTACGCACGGCAAAATAAGCAGTGCCGTGAGGCGACAGGAGATGAGACACGCGCATCATAACCTCTGCCTGTGCATACGGCTCCAGCACATTCAACACATACACGCACAAGATGGTGTCAAACTTGCCCTCGGGATAGTCTTTGCGGTAATAATTATCATACCCCACAATATCATACCCCCTGCGCTTCAGCTCATCCGTATCATAGCCCCAACCGCAGCCAAAATCGAGAATTCTGCCTTTCAATAAGCCATGCTCCACCAGATAGCGGGCTGGCACCGACAAATCTGTCCGCTTAATGGCGGTCAGATGAGGATGATTTACAATTTTTGTACTCATAAGCGTTTATATTTCCACGATTCAAAGCCCATGTTTAAGGCAATCTGATGGATGGGCATAAAAGTATGATAAAAGCAGTCGAACAGATGAGATTCGTCCATCATGGCTATATCCTGAGGCGAATGCCCTAGCGCCAGATAATCTTCCAGCAACTTCGGCGACCTGCCTGCCGCCAGATGAATGTTGATAGCCGACTGATGATTTTTTGCTAAACCGCGCAGATACGTATCCAGATCAGGAAGTTTGTTGCCCTTAGAAGAATTGACACTGGCATCTGCCGGCATGAGATTCCACAACAAATCATGCGACACAAAACTCCATGGCATAAAATGATCTAATGCATAATGCCCAGGCTCCAATAAAACATCCGTATACAGACATTTCACCTCCAGCCCCTTATTCATCGCAAAATTCCAATACTTTCTCTGTTCTGTCAGCGGACTGCGCTCCTCCTGCTTTATCAGTTTAGTTGGAATGCTGGGCACGTTCGGATTGCGCACTTGCAGGAAATTGGCCAGCCCCCAATAAGCAAAAGCACTCAAGATGTCATAATTTTCTTTCAGATAGGTGGTCCATGCCGGATTTATTTCCACCCACAGCATACCCTCTTTCTTTTCGAGCTTATACAGGCAGCCGTTCTCGAATGTTTGCGAGCGCGCCATCATTTCCGGATTATCATTGGTGTCAATCCACGGACGAAGAAACCGGTAGGGCACATTCTGCTGCAAGAATTGAAACTGCTTCCGCATCGAAGGCTCGTCCATCCATTGATGAAGCCAATCTGTCAGTTCCCTCACACTGATATTGATAGGTATTTGCCTTTCCTTCTGCAGGGCAAGTATTGCATCATAAAGCGATTCCGATTTACCGAACGACAGCCGGAAGTAATTAACTGGATACCAAGCATTGGCTATCATCGATATAGCCATTTCTCTCATGCTAATCCGTGTTTTTCCCTGCTTGACAAACAATTCCAAAAGACCCAAAAACCAATAGTATTTATAGGTTGCAGTAGTGTTGTCAAACACCCTGTTCAGACAGCGGGTAGTCAGTATGGTTGACGAAGGTATAATCATATATTCTTGCTTTCAGTTTTCCAAAAGCAAATGTATTCATTTTATTGATAGATTGTTCTTTTATCAAAACAATTTTGCTACTTTAAAAAATCAACTTATGGATATTTTCAAACATAGATATGCTATATACATTGTGGATAAAATTTAATATAGTTGAAACAATATCATCATTATTCAATATTTCTTACTTATAAACACAGCACTCGTCCTTGCTTTTCCTATATGTATTTAGCTATAGAATCAGCTTAATTATATTTATAGACGCATCAAACTTTTTCATCAAACCATTGTAATATCTGCTAAAAATATAATATCTTTGCATTTTATCAAAGATGGTACTATGTGAAAATTTTACAAAACACAGAATAGATATTAAATTCTAGCACCAGCTTACACTTTGTATTGCCATTGTTAATGTACAAATTTTATTTACAAAGCGAACAATAAAATTATTCCAAGTTTATTAGCAAACTTGTATGTACTCGAACATGATGAATAGCTACCATACTACGATGCATATGAATTATTAAGAAAATGAGTTCTAAGAAGACAAAAATATATCATATTGGCCTAGTTGATGCAGACCTTTTATGCAATGGTACGCGTCATCCTAATTTGGCACTTTTAAAAATAGCCGGATACCTTCGAGATAATGGGTATGTTCGTAAAACAGCTGATACACAATACGACAATGTGTGTACATACGAACTACTTACAAACGACAGCAATTTTGAGACACTTCATCAGCTTCACCACATATATGTATCGTGTGTGTTTTCCTTTACATTGGACAATCCACCAACCCTTTTAACAGCCCTTCAAAATGATAAAAGGCTAGCTAAAAAGGTCCACATGGGAGGAACTGGTAGCTACGCAAACACACCAATTGAGGAAGGATTTGCTACAAAGAGAATCGAAGACATCACTCGCCTTGGAAAAGATGCCTATCTCAATACATTAATCAACAAACAGGGTACAAACGGCATTGACATGAGAACCCAGATGCCCGACTATCATTTATATGATGAGTTTGTGTCTGTCATGGAGACCATAAAAAAATCTCCTACTTATTACAAAGATTATAAAGAATACTCCATTGGATTTCTAACAAGAGGATGTTTTCGCCGTTGCCCATTTTGTGTCAACAAGTTGGAGCGTAAGGTGGCACCCTACTCCCGCCTAACCGATTTTTTGGACAATGAAGTAGATGAAAAAACCGGAAAATTAAAACGCCCTAACATATACTTATGGGATGATAATTTTTTAGCCTATCCGCATTGGGATACGCTGCTTGATGAATTAATTGCTACAGGAAGACCCTTTCAATTCAGACAAGGCTTAGATGAACGTCTGCTTGCTCAAAGTAAACGAGGCGAAGAAATGGCCCAAAAACTTGCAAATGCAAATTACCATGGAGATTTTATATTTGCATTCGACAATTGGTCTGATAGGAATCTAATTGTGAAGGCATTAAAGATATGGAAGTATTATTGCCCAAAGAAAGAAACCAAATTTTATCTATTCTGCGGCTTTCAGCAATCAGCCATAGATAAAGCAAAATTTCAGCAAGATATAGCTGAAATTTTTATGCGTATTTGCGTATTAATGAGATATGGCTGCCTCCCTTATATCATGCGCCATGAGGATTATAAAAAGGCTCCCATATCAAACATATATGTTCAAATTGCGAGGTGGTGCAACCAGCCTGGCTTCTTCAGGAATCTATCATTCTGGCAATTTTGCTACAAGAATCAGACATATTGGGAAGAGCATACATTAAAAAGAGGAGTTCAGCCGCTAAAGACCTATGAAGAGTTTATTGAGGACTACAACAATGGGTATTATGACGAAATAGGTATATCAACACCTTTAAAAACACTGATCAATTTCTTGGAAGAATTTAAAGATCACAAGAAAATATTTTTATCGTTTTTCAATATGTCGTATAAGAAGATGATAGATCCGTCCTTATGGCATAGAGATACAGAAATCATTATGGAAGGTAAGAAATATATTATGGACTCAGCATTTTGGGATCATGTTATTGGCAATGCTACCAATGAAGAAGTGCTTCTGAAAGCTTTTTATACACACGCTGACGCTAGTTTGCTTGAAGACGAGACAAAAAGCAGCATACTTCTAGATGTTCTAAAGAAGTATGAATGCAGCGATATGCTCAATATTATAGCAGATGGGTTTGTACGTTTTGTTATTGAGAAGAAAGATATTTCTCAATTCAGCGATTTTAAAGACGCATATTATAAAGTACCCCATATGCTTCAAAATTGCGGAATTAAAGATGTAGACTATTCAAAAATGGGCTATCTCTTACGAGATGAGAAACGTAAGGAAATTGCTGACAAAAAATATGGCGAAAACCACATAAAAATGGCTTCTCAACTGGGTCTTTGCCGATTTGAAAAATGCCGGGCAAATGCCAATGCACTAGGAAACCTATTTATAAAACTGGATGAATCGACTAGAAGAAACATACTTCCTAAGTTGTGTCTTTATATTCCATACATCCAAAATTATTTCATGGATGGAGCCACGGATGAAGCAAGAGAAAAAATACTTAGCATCTTATCTAAAACAACTCAAGTAAGAAGGCGCTCAAATGTAAACACGATTATTCAAACCGTAAAAGAGGCTATCGACTATGAACTTTAAAGACATGGATATAAAATCTTGCTATGAGTCTGGTGTTGATGACATCATAGAAGATTATTATGTACCTGTATTAGGCGCATCTGTGAAATATGACAGGATAGCAGGTTTTTTTTCATCTGCTACCATAGCTGTGGCTGCCCGAGGCGTGGCTAATTTTATAACTAATGGGGGTAAAATGCGGCTTATAACAAGTCCTCGACTTGATAAAGACGACATTGATATGATTACAAAAACCACGACCAACTCTCCTACAATTAGTTTAAAGGACTTCGACATCGACGTAGAGAACATTATAGATGAATTTGAAAAAAACCATGTAAAGGCGCTAGGATGGATGCTCTCATTAGGGCTTTTAGAAATGAAACTTGCCATCATCTATAACGATGACGGAACGATCTGCAACAATGAAGTTATTTCTGAAAAGGGATTGTTCCATCAGAAGGTGGGCATTCTTCAAGACAAAGACGGGAATGAACTTTCATTTAGCGGCTCTATCAATGAGACGGCTGCTGCTTGGGCCAATAATGATGAAGAGTTTAAGGTATTCAAGGAATGGACTGAATCAAACGAATACTACAAAAAAGACAAGCAAAGATTTGAAGAAATATGGAGCAACAAACGAAAAAATGTGGTGGTCTACGACCTTCCCAATGCGGTTAAAGCTGATATTATTCGTTATTCATCTGACTTTGATATAGAAAGTATTTCCGTAAAAAAGTATCGCAGACAGAAATACCTTAAATACAACTTCAGCAATAATAAGAAGCTCTTCTTCTATCAAGCAGATGCTTTAAATAAGTGGAAAAACAACCACTATCAATTGCTGTTTGAAATGGCCACTGGAACAGGAAAAACCAGAACGGCCATCGCAGGCATTGACTATCTAATTAAAATCAAAAAACGCCTTATTACTATCATATCTACTCCCCAAAACACCCTGTCCAAACAGTGGAAAAACGAGGTAGAAGCACAAAGTATTCCATTTGATGAAAGCGTGTTGGTCGATGGTTCCGTTACGAAGTGGGACAACCTCTTATTAAAATTGCTTTTGAAAAATGCTACGGGTATAGCCAATCATATCTGTTTGTACACAACGCACAATACGGCTTCTTCTGACAAATTTACAAACTTGATGACAAACAATATAGACGCCGACACAGACGTCCTATTTATCGGAGATGAAACGCATTGGCTAGGGGCTAAAAAACTTCAAAAGGCCTTATTGCCTTGCTATAAATACAGAATAGGGCTAAGTGCTACACCCAGCAGATGGTTCGACGATTCGGGCACAAATAAGCTCACCACATATTATGGCAATAAGAATTTCGAATTCACTATCAAAGATGCTTTGAGAGAATACAATCCACTCACCGGAATGCATTTTCTCGTCAATTACTACTACCATATCTCTAAAGTAGCACTAACAGAAAGCGAATCCGAAGAATATAAAGATCTTACTGCCAAAATAGGAAAGTTATGGAGGCTGAAAGATAAAAGTCCTGAAAATTTGACTAAATTGGAACGCCTAGTAGAAAAGCGGGCTAACATTATCAAAAATGCTTCCGCAAAGTATATAGAACTCGAAAACATTTTAGATAATCTGAAAAAAGATGGACGAATAGAGAATGTACTCATATTTGTTTCACCTCAACAGATTAGTTCTGTTCTTGAAATTCTAAATAAGAAAGGCTTAATTTTCCATAAGCTTACCGAAAAAGAAGGCACAAAGCCGGAAAAAAGATTCGGAAATGTGTCTGAACGAGAACAGATTATATTGAAATTCAAAGAAAAAGAATATCAAGCATTAGTTGCCATAAAATGTATGGATGAAGGAATTGACATTCCTACGGCGGATGTTGGCATACTAATGGCTTCGGGCACGAACCCACGGGAATATGTTCAAAGAATCGGGCGCATAATTAGGCAAAGTCCTAACAAGCGTTTCGCAAAACTTTACGATATTTGTGTAGACACTTTGTGCATATTGGATGATAACTCCGCTAAGCTGGAACGACAAATACGGTCAAAAGAACAGCTTAGATTGAAGGAAATAGCAGAAAATTCAATTAACTCAATAGATGCTTTAACAACTATAAATTCATTAGACTGACATGGCAATAAACAAGAAAATAATAACAAAGATTGAAGACAAAACGAAGTCTGATATCATATTGCAGAAGAATTTAATTAAAGTTCTTTCTTCCATAGAAGAAGGAAAGCAAGGAAAAAGAACGATTGAAAAAATTATAAAATCTATATAATTGATACTATGAGAATTGAAAGTATTGAAATACACAACTTTCGCCAGTATAGTAATCTTACCTTCAACTTTCCTCTAAAAGCAGGTAAGAATGATTTGCATATCATATATGCAAAAAATGGCGTTGGCAAAACCAATGTCTTAAATGCAATCACCTGGTGCTTGTATGACACTGAAATGCATTTGGGAGACAAATATACGGCAAGTGCTATACTAAACAACGGCAAGGTTCAGGAAATCCGCAATTGCTTATCCGAAAATGGTAATGCCATCGGCGATGCAATCGTTAGAGTAGTAATATCGTCTAATGATGGTTCTGAGAAAATCAGTTTTGAAAGAGTTGGTAAATTTAACGTCACCAAAGATGCTGTAACCATTGTAGAATCAAAATTCAACATCATGCATTTTACGGGAGAATGGAATGCTATATCTGATGAAGAGGAAAAAATGTCAATGGTAAAGAAGAATATTCCAGAAGAGATTCACGAGTACATCTTCTTCGACGGGGAACACCTAGAAAATTATTTTAAAGCTGGCCAATCAGAAAATATCAAGAATGGCATTGAAGAACTTACACAGGCTAAGATTTTGGAAAAAACCGAAGAGGCATTCAACAACTATTTGACAAGGGTTTTGAATCCACAAATCGCCAGCTCTTCTCAAAAAGACATCGCCCAAGCACAAAAAGAATTGGATAGTGTTCAAAGAGCGCTTGACAGTTCGAATGCTTCTATTGAAGAGTTGACTAAACAGATTCACCAATGCGATGATCAGATTGCCGACCTAGAAAACATCATCAGTGGACACACTAGCGTATCTGATAAAACTGCTAAGCTAAAGGAAATTGAAAAAGACATAGAGAGAGTAAAGGCTGATATTGATAAAAAGAATGTTGAAATGATGAAGTTCGCCCGAGAATACTTTCAATATTTCGCGCTCTATCCATCAATTAAAAGTCTATACAAATATATTAAAGAGGAAAACGAGCAAGGTAAACTGCCGCCACGCATTGATAAGTTCTTGTTGGATTCCATTCAAGAGCACAAGCATTGCTGCATCTGCGACCAAGATTTAGGAAACCATTCATTTAAATTTATACAGGATTTAAAGAAGGAGCTTGAGGTTTCTACCAGCACTTCTGCTCTCCTTAATCGTTCGGTTTCAAATCTTCATAGATATCTTACTAAGTTGGCTGACTATCAGACTATACGTGATAGACTTATTCAAGAAAAGAAAGATCTGGATGGTAAAAACAAAAAACTAATTCAGGAAGAAACGAAGCTGAATCGATATTTGATGAACATCCCTAATACGGAAGCTATAACCAAGGCTATTCAGCAAAAAAAGGAATTCTGTACTCAACGAGACAATATTATAGCCAAAAGGGGAGTGGAAGAAGCTCATAAAAAAGAGCTGGAGAAGCAATTAGCTGAAAAAGAAAGCAATCTGACATCTCTAATTGAAAAGAACAACCAGTTTGAGAAAATCAGAGAGCAGGCTTATTTCTGCAAACAATGCCGCAATATTTTAAGGGAAACCCGGTTTGAACTCTTAGAAGAAAGCCGTCATGAAATGGAGAATGAGACATTTAACACATTCACTCAGCTATTGTGGAAAAAAGATGCTTTCTCAAAGGTTGAAATTTTGGAAGATTACACATTTAAGCTGCTCGACAATTATGGCTCTCAAACGCTTGGTTCATGTAGCGCAGCCGAAAGAGCACTTCTTGCTCTATCTTTTACGCTAGCCCTGCAAAAGGTTTCTATGCATGACTCGCTTCTATTCATAGATACCCCGATTGGACGAGTGGATGAAGACAACCGGATCAATTTTGTCAATACGCTCTGTGAGATTGCAAAATCAAAACAAGTAATCTTAACTTTCACGCCAACGGAATATGATCCAAATGTAACCGATGCGCTTCAAGGCCAGTATGCGTCATTCAATCAGTTGAATATGAACGAAGGTGTAACTCATTTTATAAACAACAACAATGGCTAAAATAATTTTAAACATAGCAAAAGCCTACGATGAAGGCTTTATTGAAAATCTTGAAAGAACTAAGTATTTTCAACTTCATAAAAACGCAACTACACGCGCGGAATTATATTGCTTTGCATTAGCATTGTGCGAAATGGAAAAGAAAGAGCCAACACCTATAAACTCTGTTGGTCCTGTAAAAACATTCGTCAGAGCTGAATTCTTGGAGAATTGCGAGCCGCTCCTGTCAAGTTTATATTATGATAAGGAGCTGAAAAATAATCCAGAATTAATAGATGAAATTTGCAACCGTGAAAATGTTTATTGTCTCGCGGAAAAGTATGCAAATACAGGGTTTGGCATACTTCAGAATTATATAGAATCAATGGATGAAGAGACCTTATTCTATAAATTAATAGGCTATATGGATAAACAGTATGATTCCATCAAAGATGAATTAACAGAACTAATTTAACTCAAAAGTTGTCAATTGACATTATTTTCTCCAAATTGTTCTCCATAGTTTTGAGAAATTATTGAACGAAATTATGGAGAACTCTATATTAAGCTAAATCAATCCACATGTATAATGAAAGCAGCTTCTACATTCTATGCGTATTTGCAATTGTCTTACTTGCACACTGTATTTTCAAACCGAGCAGAGTGTCAACATCACATTCCACGTCCACTCTGATACAGTTTATTAAATGGCATAATCAAAACACGATTCATTCTTCAATTCCTTGAAAAGTATATTCAAAATCAAAACTGTCACGCTGTCACGAATTGTCACGCTTTTCATAAAACCATTATAATTCAACAAGTTACCATGCTAAAACACGTATTCTCGCACTGTCACGAATTGTCACGGATTGTCACGCTTTCATGTTTTCATGTTTTCATGTTTTCATGCTTTCAGTAGAGAAACGGCTTTGGGGAAGCCTCAAAACCTACACATAGTTTCATTTGCAACTATTACACCATAGAAAAACAGAGGACGAATTTCAGCCGAAGCGTAACAAATAAGGAGAAAATATGTAAGCCAAATTTATTTCTCTCGGCGTGACAATGCGTGACAATTCGTGACAATTCGTGACAATTATTTTTTTAGGGTATTCAACTTCGTCTTTCACCTCTCTCATTTCCTCGGTTCACCACCCTGCAAAATAAAGCTATACTTAGTAAAAATTTCAATCATTACACTTTCAATATCTATGTTTTATTGCAATCAAAACACACCATAGGAGTGTAAAAGAAATCGAAAATGGAAAAAAGAAGAGAGAATATCTATATTTCTATATATTATATTATATATATTTATATATAATATAATATATAGACTTTATATAAACTTATTAAGCATGTAGCAATTTTCATCCGATGTGATTTACCAGAAGTCATTTCTCAGGGAAACAGTTTTTCCATTTTATTTCCATCTTCTTCATCGTTCATACCTTCCATCTGCCTACCTCATTTCCTCCTTCCACTGTGAATTCTATGAGAATTCAAAAAATAATTGTCACGAATTGTCACGCTGTCACGCTGTCGCACCAACCTTATTTGGCTGGAGACGGGCACTCTTCCATGCTTCTTTTATGGGGCTACAGACGGGCATCCGACAACGCACAGCTTTCTTTCCGGCAAAAAATATTTTTCGGAAGAGGAAAGTTTAGCAATGACCTCTCACTCGCTAAAAGCCCCCTTGCTCCATTCAGCATCCTCTCGCCCTGCTGCCTCTTCCTTGCTACATTCAGCATCCACTCACCCCTGCTGCCTCTTCCTTGCTCCGTCCACGCCCTCTATACTCACCCTGTTGCCCCACAATAACAACCTGCGGTTCTTGCGTCCATACTCCGTCCTTCCTCCCTCTCTCACCTTTCCGCCTCCCCCCTGCTCCATGAATGATGAAAATTTATTTTTTATTTTTCCTCCAAACGCTACTGATACAGTTCCGTCACAGCCTACTCATATTCAACATATTACGAGTGCAAAACAGACTGTAAAGAGTGCTATTGAAAAATTCTTTTTAAATATTAGATATATCTTTACAAATCAAATGGCTGAAATTTGGAGAAACCATTCCGGAGAATTATCTTTGCGTCAAAACAAGGTGGGAGTACAGAAACTTGCTCAGCTTTCTTTGCTTTCAGACTGAAGTTTCCGGATGAAGTTTCTGAGTTGAAGTTTCCGGATGATGTTTCTCTACTGAAGTCTCTAAGCTGAAGTTCTGGAGTATAAACTCACACAAAAAAACAGTATGAATAACTTGTTCGGTTTGAACAATATAAACAGTATGAAAATGAAGTATTTATTCGGATTGCTTGTTTTAGTGGTTTGTCTTGCTTCGTGCAGACCAGCACATAAAGTGCATCGTGAGAACGGATGGTATCACATCCTGCCACAGCCAACAGACAGCCTTGCAAAAGAACCGGCTTCCGGACTTTGCGGATATCTGGTGGATGACATTGTGAAAAGCCGGTTCCCTGAGGCCCCGAGTGTACGGACTATGACGGCCAAGACTGACAATCCGGATGATGAGATGCTTGCCAAACTGAAATACCAGAAAGCTGTCTGGCGGCTGATGAACAAGGAAAACACTCGGGTTGCAAAAGTTAATACATGAATAAATATTTGGAAATTATTCATTTTAGTTTTATCTTTGCACCGTCAAAAAACAAACAAATCGTCAAAAACAAACAAATCGTCAAAAACAAACAAATCGTCA
>ERZ791889.478-NODE-478-length-18598-cov-2.164213_pt1 | contig 18598 bp, 17 predicted proteins | sample MGYA00510156_ERZ791889 | MGnify/ENA primary metagenome ERZ791889 (study PRJEB30046, sample SAMN00792108) | human gut metagenome | study: EMG produced TPA metagenomics assembly of the A metagenome-wide association study of gut microbiota in type 2...
AAAATAAAAACGTAAAGGAGAAGATAACAAATGAATCAGAGAGAAAGAATGTTAAGCGGACTTCCGTACAAAGCGTGGTTAGATGGGCTTGAAGAGGACAGACAGGCATGCAAACAGAAGATTTATGATTTTAATCAGCTGCCACCGTCCAGACAGAGCAAAGAAGCTCCACAGATGATCAAAAATATTTTGGGAAAAACAGGAGAAAGTGTATGGGTGGAAGCACCATTTCATTGCGATTACGGCTGGAATATCGAAGTTGGTGAGAATTTCTATGCCAATTATAATCTGACAATCCTTGACGTAGGCAAAGTAACCCTTGGAAAAAATGTTCAGATTGCGCCGAATGTTTCCATCTACACAGCAGGTCATCCGGTTCATCCGGACAGCCGTAATTCCGGATACGAATATGGAATTCCTGTTACGATTGGAGACAATGTATGGATTGGTGGAAACACAGTGATTCTTCCGGGAGTTACCATTGGAAATAATGTAGTGATCGGTGCTGGAAGTGTAGTTTCCAAAGACATTCCGGACAATATGATCGCTGTTGGAAATCCATGCAGAGTGATCCGTGAGATCACAGATGAGGACAGAATTTACTATTTCAAAAAACAGAAATTTGATGATGAAGCATGGAACGAGATAAATAATAAATAAACACAGATTATATATGATACGATTATTTATGCTTATGAGAAGGCTGCTGTAATGGGAATCAAACCTATCCGGCAGCCTTTTATACGGTTAATCAATGGTGATTTCGGAAAAAGCAAAGAGCAGAATCAGAAAGGGTTTGAGTCAATGACAGAAATTTTCGGAAAAATCATCGTAAGATGTTGCAAAATGACAGAAAAGAGGAGTTTTTGCGCATGACATACCATGGAAAATATGATATGATGGACACAGAGATAAAAATTCGCACAATTAGATAAAAATTAAGGAAATATACTGAAACAGTATATGGGAAGGAGACTTTATATTATGGGATTAATCAAAGCAGCCGCCGGTGCATTTGGCGGAACAATGGCAGATCAGTGGGAGGAGTTTTTCTAGTGTGATGCGATAGATAAGGATGTTCTGGTTGTCAAAGGAGAGAAAAGAGTAAGTGGTCGTTCTTCTAATAAAAAAGGAAATGACAACATTATTTCCAGTGGTTCCGGAATTGCAGTTGCAGATGGCCAGTGTATGATCATTGTGGAACAGGGAAAAGTCGTAGAAGTATGTGCGGAACCAGGTCAGTTTACCTATGATGCATCAACAGAACCGAGCATTTTCTCCGGAAGTTTAGGAGAGGGAATCAGCAGAACCTTTGAAACGGTAAAGAAACGTTTTGAATTTGGCGGAAATACAGGCAAAGACCAGAGAGTGTACTATTTTAATACGAAAGAACTGGTAGATAATAAATTCGGAACGGCAAATCCGATTCCATTCCGCGTAGTTGACAGAAATATCGGTCTTGATATTGATGTATCTGTACGTTGTAATGGTATTTATTCCTATAAGATTGTTGACCCGCTTCTGTTCTATACAAATGTATGTGGAAATGTAGAACAGCAGTATGACAGAGAAGAAATAGAAGGTCAGTTAAAGACAGAGTTTGTCAGTGCTTTACAACCTGCATTTGCAAAGATCTCAGAGCTTCAGATTCGTCCAAGTGCGATTCCGGGACATGTGCAGGAATTATGCGATGCCATGAATGAGGCACTTACAAAGAAATGGCTGGAAACAAGAGGACTTGCAGTGGTTTCTATTGCCATGAATCCGGTGACACTTCCGGAAGAAGACGCGCAGATGATTAAGGATGCCCAGAAGAATGCGATTATGCGTGATCCGACTATGGCGGCAGCTACACTTGCCGGAGCGCAGGCAGAGGCTATGAAAGCAGCGGCTTCCAATCAGGCAGGTGCTATGACTGGATTTATGGGAATGGGTATGGCTAGTCAGGCTGGCGGAGCGAATATGCAGAGTCTTTATCAGATGGGAGCACAGCAACAGGCTCAGGCAGCGCCGAAAATGCAGCCATCATCCGGTGTGGGAACATGGAAATGCGAATGTGGAGCTGAGAATACCGGAAAGTTCTGCGCAGAATGTGGAAAACCGAAACCACAGCCGGCAGAGTGGACCTGTAGCTGTGGAGCAGTAAATACCGGAAAGTTCTGTTCTGAGTGTGGTAGCCCGAGACCGGCAGGCAAATGGATCTGCAGCTGTGGAGCTGAGAATACCGGAAAGTTCTGCGCAGAGTGCGGAAAACCAAGACCATAAGAAAGGGATTGTATACGGTCATATTACCTGGAAACGGTAGTATAAGAATACAGTACGAGGGGGAAACCTATGTCTGATTTAAAAGAATACAAGTGTCCTGCCTGTGGGGGTTCAATCGAATTTGACAGCCATTTACAGAAAATGAAGTGTCCATATTGTGATACAGAATTTGAACTGGACACGTTAAAAGAATTTGACGAACAGATAAAGCGTGAGGCAGCGCAGGAAGATGATCTGTCAGGATGGCAGACGGATGCCGGCGGAGAATGGCAGGAAGGTGAGACAGATGGGATGAATGTCTATACCTGCCAGTCCTGTGGCGGCGAGATCATTGCAGATGAGACTACAGGAGCAACGAACTGTCCATATTGTGGAAATCCTGTAATTATGACAGCGAAATTTAAAGGAGCTTTAAGACCTGATCTGGTGATTCCGTTTAAGTTAGATAAGAAAGCTGCGAAAGAGGCTTACTATAAACATATCAAAGGAAGACGATTACTTCCAAAAACATTCCGAAAAGAAAATCATATAGATGAGATTAAGGGAGTCTATGTTCCGTTCTGGCTTTTTGATGCGGATGTCAATGCGGATGTCCGTTATAAGGCAACGAAAGTGAGAACATGGAGCGATCATGATTATGATTATACAGAAACCAGCTATTATTCCGTAGAGAGAAATGGAGATATGGCATTTGCCTCTGTCCCTGTAGATGGATCTGAGAAAATGCCGGATGATCTTATGGAATCAATAGAGCCATTTGATATGTCTAAAGCAGTAGATTTTCAGACTGCATATCTTTCCGGATATCTGGCAGATAAATATGATGTCAGTCAGGAGCAAAGTGTGAACAGAGCACATGAACGTATGAAGAAGAGTGCAGAGGAAGTAATTGCTGATACTGTAAGAGGATATACTACTGTAGTTCCGGAGAATTCAAATGTATCTATGTCAGGAGGCAAGGCACAGTACGCATTATATCCGGTATGGATTTTGAACACGACCTGGAAAGATACGAGATACATATTTGCAATGAACGGGCAGACTGGAAAGATGACAGGGGATCTTCCGATTGATGAAAAAATTTATAGGAAATATCTTGCCGGTCTGACGGTAGTGTTTACTGCTATCGCTTATCTTGTAGGAATGCTGATTTTTTAGGGAGGACGAAGAATGTTAAAAAGAAAGATAATACCTGCATTTCTGGCTTCTGTCCTTGCTATATCTGCTACAGCAGGAGTTTCAGCAGAAGTATTTTCGGAGAATGCGTATGCGGCGGAAGAATTGCACACAGTAAGATTGGTGGACTATGCAGGCCTTCTGGAAGATGATGAGGCAGAGACACTGGAAGAGAAGCTTGATCAGATCAGTGAAGATTATGACTGTGATGTTGTGATCGTTACAGAAGAGAGCATAGACGGAGCTGATCCTATGGCCTATGCAGATGATTTCTATGATTATAATGACTATGGCATGGGAGATGACAATAGCGGTATTTTACTGTTGCTGACTATGTCAGAACGTAAATGGAAGATGTCTACGCATGGTGATGCGATCCGGATTTTCACCGATGCAGGGCAGGAGTACATGTCTGATAAATTTGTTTCATCATTAACGGATGGTGATTATTACGAAGGATTTACAGAGTTTGCAGATCTTTGCGAGGAGTTTATCATACAGGCACAGAATGGAGAACCGTATGATGTGGAGAATATGCCGGACGACTCTATATCCGCAGGCTTTCTATTCCTTATGTCACTGGCAGTCGGTTTTGTTCTTGCATTGATCGTATCAGTGGTGATGCGATGTCAGATGAAAACAGTTCATATGAAACCTGATGCGGCAGATTATATGAAAGCAGGAAGCCTTCACATTAACAGAAGCCGTGATATGTTCTTGTATAATCATGTTACACGTACAGCGAAGCCAAAGAATGAAGATTCCGGCGGTGGAAGCAGTACACATACAAGTTCTTCGGGAGAGACACATGGAGGTTCCAGAGGATCATTTTAAATCTAAAGATCCTGGCTTTTGTCTTATAAAAATTATAAGTAAAAGCCGGGATTTTTCTCATATCACAGGAAATTACTCTGTAATGTTCCTATAACATAAAAAGCTCTCCTGGAGGGATTTATATATATGTAAATAGTTTTGCTGCTGCTTACACTTTGCTGTCTATGCAGAATATATTATCATGGACGGAGTGAGCCATCACATGCTTTTTGTAAAATTAGCACAAATTTCTGATGCTATATAGTTTATACGAATATGTTTATAATAGGAAATAATATAAAATATCGGGATATCAGTTGCAAGACGGAAAAGAATATGCTACAGTACAAAGTGGTTTGCTTTGTGTCAGACCACAAAACCGGCTACTGTCCAGCACATGTGAACAGTAGCAAAAATATTACGAAATGGAAACGATGGAGAGAACATGAAAAAATACGTTGATAATTTTTTGCAGTACCGCTTCCTTTTATCGGAACTGGTAAAAAAAGGAATTAAGCTGAAGTACAGACGTTCTTATCTGGGAATCGTATGGTCCATGCTGGAACCATTGCTTACAATGATCGTACTTACCATTGTGTTTGGTACCTTATATGGAAATACAGACAGGACATTTCCGGTGTATATTCTGACAGGACGATTGTTGTACAGCTTCTTTTCACAGGCAACAAAGGCGGCATTGAAATCTATCAGACAGAATTCGGCGATGATCAAGAAAGTTTATGTGCCGAAATATTTATATCCCTTGTCCAGTGTGCTTTTTAACTATGTGATTTTTTTAATTTCACTGATTGTGCTGGCAATTGTAAGCATAGTGCTTGGAGTAAAACCTACAGTTTATCTGATTCAGGCACCGATAGCATTAATTCTCATTCTTATTATGTCTTACGGAGTGGGAATGATCCTGGCAACGATTGGTGTATTTTTCAGAGATATGGAGTATCTTTGGTCTGTAGCACTTATGCTGGTCATGTATACATGTGCGATTTTCTACTATCCAACAAAACTCTTAAAAAGTGGATGGGCATGGATCTTAAAATATAATCCGCTGTATTGTGTGATTGATATTTTCCGATGCTCTGTATTTGGAGAAATGATGAATATTCATTACTTTGAATATGCATTGGGCTTTTCTATCGTGATGATTTTAATTGGATTATTCTGTTTTAAGAAGAAACAAGATGATTTTATTCTTTATATCTAGTAAGTAAGCTCCCTGTGAGGATGCGAAGAGCCATAAAGTTACTGAAAATACTGAAAACAGTATAAAAAGTAACTCAATAATTGGCGGGCAGGGACTTGCTAATTTTATGAACAATAAGGAGAAAAGATGAGCAAACCAGCGATTATTGTTGATAATGTCAGCATGAAGTTTAACCTCAGCAAAGAAAAAGTAGACAGCCTGAAGGATTATATTATCAAATCAATCAAAAAAGAGATTAAGTATAATGAGTTCTGGGCGTTACAGAATGTAAGTTTTACTGTAGAAAAAGGTGACAGAGTAGGAATCCTTGGACTGAATGGTGCAGGAAAGAGTACTCTTTTGAAAGTAATTGCCGGTGTTTTTAAACCGACAGAAGGAACAGTTACCAAGCATGGAAAGATGGTGCCGCTTTTGGAACTTGGTGCCGGCTTTGATCCACAGTATACAGGAAAAGAGAACATTTACCTTTATGGAGCAATGCTCGGATATACAAAAGAGTTTATTGATGAGAAGTATGATGAAATTGTAAAGTTTTCAGAACTGAAGGATTTTATTGATGTTCCGATCAAGAACTACTCATCAGGTATGAAATCCCGACTGGGCTTTTCCATTGCTACAGTGGTTTCCCCTAAGATTCTGATCTTGGATGAAGTGCTATCTGTCGGTGATGCGAAGTTTCGTAAGAAAAGTGAGAAAAAAGTCCTTAGTATGTTTGACTCAGGGGTGACTGTGCTGTTTGTATCTCATTCCCTTGCACAGGTACAGAGAATCTGTAACAAAGCAATGATCCTTGAAAAAGGAAAACTGATCGCATACGGTGATATTGATACAATCTCTGAACAGTATGAAAAGATGACAAATTAAAAATCACCCAAAAAAGATCACCGGATATCAAAAGGTGACAGCAACATGACATTATGCTGCATAAAATCAAGAAGAAACAGGGAGTGCATAATGAAAATACTTCAGATTGGAATGGGAAATGTTGCCGGAGGTCTGGAATCATTTGTGATGAATTATTACAGAGTTCTGGTTCATATGGATGTACAATTTGATTTTGTGTGTATGTATGATAAAATTGCATATGAAGATGAAATAAAAAAGCTCGGCGGAAAGATTTATTACATCCCAAATGTAAAGAAAAATTATCAAGGTTATGTGAAGCAATTAAAAAGAATCCTGAGAGAGACGAAATACGATGTGGTACATGTAAATATGCTGTCAGCAGCGAATATTGTTCCGCTTCGTATAGCCGGTAAAATGAATATACCAAAGGTAATTGCACACAGCCACAGTTCCTCCTGTCCGGGATTTATCCGAAAAACAATGGATTGGTGGAACCGGCCGAAAATTGCCAGATATGCCACAGAGAGAGTTGCCTGCGGGGAAATGGCCGGAAGATGGCTGTTCGGAGATAAGGCATACCAGAGTGGAAAGGTGATTCTGGTCAATAATGCGATACAGGCAGAAAAATTCTGCTTTCAGGCAGAAGAGCGGGATGTACTTCGCAAAAAGATGGGCTGGGGAAATAAGATAGTGATCGGACATGTGGGAAGATTTGATATTCCAAAGAATCATGACCGCATGGTTGACATCATGAAGTGTGTTGTCACAAAGAATAAAGACGTTGTATTGTGCCTGATAGGTCCAAAAGAAGGCTTGTATGAACAAATCAGAGAAAAAGTTCAGAAAGCTGATTTGGAAAAGCATGTATATTTTGCAGGAAAGCAGGAGAATGTTTCAAGATATCTGTCTGCGATGGATGTATTTCTTTTCCCGTCTCTTTTTGAAGGAGTACCGTTTGCGTTGATCGAAGAACAGGCAAACGGACTGCCATGTGTCATGTCGGATGCTGTCTCTGAAGAAGCAGTTATCTTTCCTGAAAGTGTAAAACGTCTGTCTCTTCAGAAAGATGATCAGACCTGGGCTGATACAATTATACAGATGGGTAATCTGAAAAGAAAACCACAGGATGTGATCTGTGAGGGGATTCGCAAAGCTCATTTTGATATTACAACAGAAGCACAGCGGCTTAAAGACCTTTATCTTGGAATAGGAGCTGGAGGATGAATAAAATAGATTTTGTACTGGCCTGGGTAGATGGGGCAGATAAGGAATGGCTGGCAGAGCGCCGTAAATATAATCCTGCAAAAGGTGCAGATAATTCAGCTGCAAGATACCGGGACTGGGAAAATCTTCAGTACTGGTTCAGGGGTGTAGAGAAATTTGCACCGTGGGTAAACAGGATATATTTTGTAACCTGCGGTCATATACCACCGTGGCTGAATACTTCTCATCCTAAATTGAAGTTGATCAGGCATTCAGATTATATGAATCCGGAATATCTGCCTACTTTTAATATCAACTCTATTGAATTGAACTTTCACAGGATACCGGAATTGTCAGAGCAGTTTGTCTATTTTAATGATGATATGTTTCTGTTAAAGTCTGTGAAGGAAGAAGATTTCTTTAAAGACGGACTTCCGCGGGACTGCTGTATTGAGACTGCGTTGGTGCAGGATGATATCAGAAATCCGTTTGCATCAATGCTGATGAACGATGCGGCGTTGGTAAATATGCATTATTCCAAGCGCGAGGTAATAAAAAAACACTGGAAGAAATGGTTTAATCCATCTTATGGAAAGATGGCACTAAGAAATCTGTTGATGCTTCCTTACAGAGACTTTTCAAGTTTTAAGTATACACATCTGCCGAGCGCTTTTCTGAAAAGTACATACGAGCAGCTGTGGGATGAAGAAGGTTCATTCCTGGATGAAGTATGTAGAAATCGGTTCCGGACATCATTTGATGTAAATCAGTATGTACTGAAATATTGGCAGTATATGGAAGGAAAGTTTGTACCTCAATCTCCGAAAATTGGAAAATTTTATACGATCGGTCTGCATGATGAACAGATTCATTCAGCCATCAGAAAACAGCAGTGCCAGATGATCTGCATTAATGATACGGCAGATGTAGGTGATTTTGAAAAGCAGAAAAAACGGATCATTCAGTCCTTTGAAAGTATTCTGCCAAAGAAATCATCTTTTGAATTATAATAATGCGAGAATCGTAGGATTTTGTGTTATCGGGCATGGAGTGAAAAGTAACGATTTTGTCCCTGATATTTCATAATCTGTATCTCAGGAGGAAAGAATGATATTAGATTCCATTAAGGAACAATTTAAGAAAAAAGGATTCTGGAAAACGATAGAATTTTATTTCTGTCGGGTCATGTCGAAAGCGGCACTTAAAGTAGTTGGAACTTATGCTGCAAATCATGGAAAACTGCATAGAAATTATATTATATTTAAAAACAGGACGATGCAGGATATGACAGATAATGCCAGGGCCTTCTTTGAATATTTGGTCCATAATGAAGCGTATAAAAATTACCAGATTATCTGGATGGTTTCGGATAAAAGAAAATTTCGGAAATGCAAATATAAGAATGTAAAGTTTGTAACAGCAGAGAGCAGGAATGGATGGACCAGTCCGTTGGCGTATTATTATGGGGCTGTTTCCGAATTTTTCTTTTATACGAATAATACTGCCTATCTGAATCTGCATCATTGTCCGGGACAGATTACAGTGAATCTGTGGCATGGATGTGGATATAAGGATGTTCCCAGAGAGAAGCGTGAGAATACAGGGGCAAGTATGATGCATTTTGATTATGCACTTGTGCCTGGAGAGGCATTTGTGGAAACAAAATCCTGCTACTGGAAATGCCCGAAAGAGAAGATACTTCCGCTCGGATATCCAAGATACGACTGGATGCTACATCCATCTATGAATAGTCAGGATATCATCTGGAAAATGTTTGGAATGAAGGCAGATAAGGTGATCTTGTGGATGCCTACATTCAGAAACAGTGAAGTTCTGGACAGTGCAGAAAGTAAGATCAAACTTCCGTTTCCGCTGCCGGGATTTAAGAATGAAGAAGAGCTGAGACATCTTGATAAGACGCTGAAACATTTGAATGTTTTGCTTATCATCAAGAAACATCCGGTGCAGAAAGAGTGGGGCATAGAAGAGGATGCTTTTGAGAATATTCGTTTTGTGAATCAGGAAATGCTGGATCAGAAAGAAATACAGCTGTATGAACTGATCAGTGCCAGTGATGGACTGATTTCAGATTATTCATCGGTAGCCGTCGATTATATGCTGCTGAATCGGCCACTGGCTTTTGTGCTGTCAGATATGCAGCAATATAAAGAAACCAGAGGCTTTGTATTTGAGAATCCACAGGAATATATGCCAGGCGAGAAAATTTATGATCTTAAAGGTCTGGAGGAATTTGCTGTACATGTGTCAGGAGAAAAGGACCTGTACCGGGAAGAACGAAGAAAATTGCTTCCGGTTATGCATCAGATGCCTGTCAAAGAAAATTATTCTAAGGCATTGGCAGAGTTTCTGAAATTATAAAGTCCTATGATTTATCGGTTGAAGACATCATCAGTAATAGCTTAGAACGTGTTTGAAAAATGCAATAAAAATGTAAGAAATGGAGAACATTATGGAAAAGGTAATTGGATACACACAGGGAACTTTTGATATGTTTCATATTGGCCATCTGAATCTCATCAAAAACGCAAAACGTCATTGTGACTATCTGATCGTTGGTGTAAATGCTGATGATCTGGTGGAATCATATAAACATAAAAGACCAATCATTCCGTTGGAAGAGAGAGCGGAGATCGTTCGTGCGATCAAATATGTAGATGAGGTAATTGTTACTACAACTCTGGATAAGAAAAAAGTATGGGAAAAAATACGATTCAATGAGATCTATATCGGAGATGACTGGAAAGGTAACGAGCGCTGGGAAAAAACAGGAAAAGAGATGGAAGCACTCGGAGCAAAGCTTGTATATCTTCCATATACGAAAGATACTTCATCAACCATGCTTCGTGAAAAATTAAAAGAGTTTTAAGGAGTGTTCATATGGGAATCCAGAAGAAAGTCAAGAAGAAAATAAAGAAAATTAAAAATGCGGCAAAAAAAATCCAGAAAGTAAAAGCCCAAAAGGGCAGAAAAGCAATGCTTTCTGAATTGTGGGCAACCATCACATATGGAATTTATGATGGACGTACGATCAGACGTATGAAGAAGTTTCCACCGGCATTAATAGAAAACAGAATGCTTTTTGAGACAAATGATGATTTTACGGATAATGGTCGTGCACTGTTTGATTATCTGATTGAAAATGGATACAACAAAAAATACGAAATCATATGGCTGGTTCATGAGCCGGAAAAATATAAAGAATATGCCGTAGAGAATGTGAAATTCGTAAGAAACTTTAAGAAAGGTTCTACGATCCGAGGAGCAGAAGCGTATAAATATGCTCTGACATCCAAATATATTTTCTATACTCAGGCATTTAACTGGATTGGAATGTCAAGAAGAAATCAGCTCTTTATTGATCTCTGGCATGGATGCGGATATAAGGCAAATAAAAATGGACGTAAGGTATTCTTTGATTATTGTCTGGTTCCCGGAGATATCTTTATTAAAACAAAGATGGAATTCTTTGGATGTACTTCCAAGAAACTTCTCTCTTTTGGATACCCGCGTTATGATATGATGCTCAGAGGAAGCAAAAAGGCAGACGAGTTTAAGGAGAAGCTACTGAAAGAAACGAACAGTGAGAAAATGATTCTCTGGATGCCGACATACAGACATGCTTCCAGCGAACGTCTCAATGAGGAAACATTGAATAATGAATTTAATATTCCGATCATTGACGATGCAGACAAACTTCTTGAACTGAATAATTTCTGTAAGGAAAATCATATTCTGATCGTTATCAAGAAGCATTATCTCCAGATTCCGTATGATTTTGGTGAGAATGTTCTTACAAATATTGTTTATCTGGAAAATAAAGATCTTGCTGATAACGAATTACAGCTTTATGAATTCATCAACTGCTCAGATGCGCTTGTTTCAGATTATTCATCTGTTGCGATTGACTATCTGCTTCTGGACAGACCACTGGGCTTCACATTGGATGATTATGAAGCTTATACAGAATCCAGAGGATGGGTATTTGATGATCCGCTGGAATATATGCCTGGTGAACATATGTACAATATGCAAGATTTTGAGAATTTTATTTTGGATATCAAGAATGGAAATGATAAGTATAAGGAACAGCGTGCCAGTGTAAGAGCGAAAACACATAATGTGTGCGATAATTACTGTCAGCGTGTACTGGATTACTTTAACATCACTATGTAAAGCCATAACAGGAGAAGAAAGATAAATGAAAATATGTATTTGGTGTACTAAGATATTTGATCTTGGCGGAACTAAGCGAGTTGTCACACTCCTTGCAAATGAACTTGTAAAAGAACACGATGTAACGATCATGATATACCAGGATAGATTTAAAGAAGACCGCAATATGTACCATATGAGCGAAGATATCAAAGTGGACTTTATTGACAACAGTGAATTTGTCAATCGACATCATACACCGGCTTTCTGCTGGCGTTATCTTGTTCAGAAACTGAATGCGAAATATGGAATTTTTAATAAAGAAAGATTTAACGATATCCTGGCAGATGCGATTTTCCCTAAGAAGACCAGGGAAAAATGGGTGAAGTATTTAAATGAGCAGAACTATGATATCATTATTACAACTGCCGGTCTGAGTCTTCGCCTTGGTATGCTGGCACCGGAATTGAATGCAAAGACGATTGGCTGGCAGCATAACTGCTATGCCGGATATCTGGATGTGCCTAATGTTGTATTCTGGAAACAGGAATGTCTGCTTCAGGAATATCTGCCCAAATTGGACAGATATATCGTCCTCAGTGATTACGATAAACGCGATTATAAGAAATTCCTGGATATTGATACAGAGGTTAAAATCAATCCGAGAAGTTTCGTAAGCGAACGCAAATGTGATCCAAAATCCAAGCGTTTTCTTATGGCTACCCGTTTCGTATATGCCAAGGGTCTTGACTTGATGATGGAATCCTTTGAGGAATTCTGCAAACAGGATGACGAATGGCAGTTAGATATTATCGGAGCCGGTGATCTTTGGAACCAGATCGTGGCAGATGCCAAAAGACGTGGTATTGAAGACAGAGTTAACTTTGTTGGCTATACCAATGAACCGGAGAAATATTATCTGAATTCATCTATTTTCCTTCTTCCGTCAAGATGGGAAGGGTGGCCGATGGTTATCATGGAAGCTTTTGAGTTTGGTCTTCCGGTTATCGCATTCCATACAGGTGCGATGGATCTGATCATAGATGATGGAAAGACAGGATACCTGCCGGAAGCTTTTGACACAAAGAAATTTACAGATGCAATGTTAAAACTTGCCCATGACGAAGAGCTTCGCAGGGAGATGTCCAGAAATGCAATCTGGAAGTCAGAAGATTTTGCAATTGAAAAAGCTGTCAAAGAATGGAACCGTCTTTTCAACCGTGTGATGGGAATTGAGACATTTTATCAGAAGAATGAAAAGAAGATTCTTGAATGCAGGGAAAAATATCCGTTGAGAACCAGTTATGCTGAATTTGTAAAGGAATATCAGCTAAGGGATAAAACCATTCTTTACGAAGCGTTTGGCGGACGTGGAATGATCTGTAATCCGTATGCTCTTTTCCTGTACCTTCTGGAAAAAGAAGAGTATCAGGATTATACACATATCTGGGTTTTAGATGATTTTGAAGACAACAGGAAGCAGATTGAAAAATACGAGAAATATCCAAATGTAAGATTTGTAAAATATAAGTCAAAGGAATATTGTAAAGATCTTGCAACGGTAAAATATCTGGTAAATAATGTAAGTTTCCCAAGTTATTTCCTTAAGAGAGAAGGACAGGTGCTGATCGATACCTGGCATGGTACTCCGTTAAAGAACATGGGATTTGATATTCCGGGAGCTAATATTTCTCAGGGAAATACAGCAAGAAATCTTCTCAGTGCAGATTATATTGTTTCTTCAGGCCCTTACATGACTGAGACGGCATATAAGAATTCTTATAAAATGCAGAATCTGTATGAGGGAACAATCCTTGAAGAAGGCTTCCCGCGCAATGATAAACTGTTTGAGAATAATCGCGCAGAAATTATTCGGAAACTTCAAAGTTATGGCGTAAATGCAGAAGCGGATAAAAAAATAATCCTTTATGCTCCGACATGGAGAGGTGAGCAGTATAGTCAGCCGGATACAGATTTACAGGACGTATATAAACTGATTCAGATCATAGAAAACAGCATAGATACAAAAGAGTATCAAGTATTGGTTAAACTTCATCAGATCGTATATCATTATCTGAAAGAGAATCAGGTGGAACTGGGAGATGCTCAGGCGAAATTTATCCCTGCTACAATGGATACCAATGAGATTTTGTCTGTAACAGATGTACTTATTTCTGATTATTCCAGTATTTTCTACGATTTCATGCTGACAGGAAAACCGATTCTGTTCTATGTGCCTGATGCAGAAAACTTTGAAGATTACAGAGGATTATATTATGGATTTGACAATCTTCCGGGACCGGCGGTATCTTCACCGGAGAAACTGGGTGAGCTGCTCAAAGATATTCCGGCAGCAGTAAGTTCTTATCAGGAGAAATATGCGAAAGCCAGAGTACAGATATGTCCAAGAGATGACGGAAATGTCTGCAGACGAATCGTTGATGTGATGTTTGACGGAAAAGAACCGGTAAATCCGGTATACCTGAATAAAACAGATAAAGTAAAACTTTTGGTATATGCAGGTGATTTTAGTGATGCACCTGAGACAACGGCATTTTATGAATTCCTGAACAAAGTAGATTTTGAACATTTTGATGTCACTCTGATTGGTAATGGCGCAAAGGAAGAGGAATCTGCAAAGAAATTGAATGAACTGTCAAAAGAAGTGAGGGTATTATACTGGAAACGTTCTTATCCTGCTACAGATGAGGAATATGTATGCCATAAGAAGTTCATGAAAGCAGAGGAAACAGAAGTGCCTGAGATGCTTCTTGATTTCTATAAACGTGAGCTTCGAAGAATACTGGGAATGTCAAAGTTTGACTATGCTGTAGTATTTACAGATATGAAGAAGTTTTTCCCTGCAATGTCTGGTGCACTGGATGTGAAGCAGATATATGACATAGAAAACTGGCAGGAAGTTCTGAAATTTTAAAAAAGTATGTAAGCAGTCTGGTAAGTATAAATACTGGACTGCTTTTTATATTATAGAAATTTTTTTTGTAGTATTTCTATGACAGGAAAATATGATAAAGCTTTTCGGGTGCTACTGAGAACGGAGTGAACAGTAACTTTCAGGTGCGCAGATAATTGCGCATGGATTTTAAGGCATTTTTCTCCAGGCGACTGACCTGTGCCTGGGAGATGCCTATTTCCTGAGCCACTTCCATCTGAGTTTTTCCTTCGTAAAAGCGCAGTTCTATGATATGTTTTTCACGTTTGCTTAGACGCTTCATGGCTTCCCTGAGAGACAGATCTTCAATCCAGCGATCTTCTTTATTTTTGGTATCGCTGATTTGATCCATAACATAAAGAGTATCTCCTCCTTCGGTATAAACCGGTTCAAAGAGGCTTACCGGATTTTGAATCGCGTCCAGAGCGTATACGATCATTTCTTTTTCGATACCGATTTCCTGTGCAATCTCGGTGACTGTCGGTTCTTTAAGATACTGTTTCATATAAGTTTCGCGGGTATAGATCGCTTTATATGCAATGTCGCGAAGAGAGCGGCTTACACGAATGCTGTTATTATCCCTTAGGTATCTTCGGATTTCTCCAATGATCATGGGAACGGCATATGTTGAAAATTTTACCTGTAGAGTTGTGTCAAAGTTATCGATTGCTTTGATCAGGCCGATACAGCCGATCTGAAAGAGATCATCTGCATTTTCGTTGCTGTTTTGAAATCTTCGTATCACACTGAGGACCAGCCGCAGATTTCCTTTGATGTATAATTCACGTGCCTGTTCATCACCTTCTTTGATACGGCTGAACAGTTCTTCTTTTTCTTCTGCATTAAGAACAGGAAGTTTCGCCGTATTGACTCCACAGATTTCTACTTTGTTCAGTGCCATCTTTTTTGAATCCTCCTTATTATCCTTAAACGTAAAACAGTAAAATTTACCTGATAATGTTTCAGTAAGAATGATTCTCAGATGGAGGAATAATTATACTTTTAACTGGAAAATATAAAAAATATTGCCCCTTGACAAAATAAAGGCTTAAAGCATATCGCTATATCCGCCTGACGCCGCAGCAGGTGTGGTTATATGGTTATTTATGTAAACATTTTTCTTCTTCAATCTCCACAAGAATAATATCATCACCAATTCGGCAGATACATTCCCAGGGAATGAGATATTCGCTGTCATGTCCAAAAAGACAACACAGTTTTCCGGGACCAGGCACGATCAAAGCTGTCAGACGATTGGTTTTGCAGTCGAATTCTATATCAACAGGACATCCAAGACTTCGACAGGTACAGGTATTGATTACTTCTTTTTGCTTTAATTCGCAGATTCTCATAGAATTGGAAGATCCTTTCTGAATACAAAGAGTTATCCGTTACCGAGATTGAAATGAACAGTAACGTTATCTGATAACAATTTATGTTTTTTTGCGAAAATTTATGCAAGTCCTTTTATTGACACTTCAAATAGAAATACAGTATAATAAACTCATACATAACTGTTCAGTACCATGTTTCTATGTGAAAATATCTCATGGGATAGTAGACTGCTGAATAGTTACAGCTATACAACATAATCTCACAGAAAACGTGATATGACTTAAAAAGGGGGGACGTCCTATGAAGTGTCCATTTTGTAATCAGGATAACACGAGAGTAGTTGATTCCAGACCGGTAGAGGATACAAACTCTATTCGCCGCCGCCGTTTATGCGATGCCTGTGGCAGAAGATTTACTACATATGAGAAAGTGGAGAGTATTCCGCTTACGGTGATCAAGAAAGATCAGAACAGAGAGCAGTACAGTCGTGCCAAGATTCAGGCAGGCATTCTGAGAGCGTGCTATAAAAGACCGATATCTATAGATAAAGTGGAAGAAATGATGGATGCCATCGAAGGGGAAATTTTTAATACGGAAGAAAAAGAAATTTCCAGCACAAAGATTGGAGAGATCGTGATGAATCATCTCAAAGATCTGGATGCGGTTGCTTATGTACGTTTCGCATCAGTGTACAGAGAATTTAAAGATGTCAGTACATTTATGGATGAACTGAAGAAGTTTATGAATTAACACATTAATATTGATCAGATGCTGTGAAAAAAGATAGCTGCTGTTTTGAGATAGCGGGTGAAAGACCACATATATCAGACAGCAGTTTTTATATTACAGGTAAGCGGATTGCGAATATCCGATTGACAAATTATTTGGAAATATCCAAAATACAGACGAAAAATGGAGTATATTTTTACATTATAAAAAGCCGGCAGAATTAATTCCACCGACTTTTTATGTGTATTTTTTATGGGGTAGTTAACGAATTAAAAATTAAACAATACCCTGAGCTTTCATAGCATCTACAACTTTCTCAAAGCCTGCGATGTTAGCACCTACAACGTAGTTGCCTTCCATTCCATAACGTTTGGAAGCATCATCAACTTTGTTGAAGATGTCAACCATGATCTGATGAAGTTTTGCATCAACTTCTTCAGCTGTCCAGGAAAGTCTTGCAGAGTTCTGGCACATTTCCAGCGCGGAAGTAGCAACACCACCGGCATTAGCAGCTTTACCAGGCATAAATGTTACGCCGTTTGCCATAAGATAATCTGTTGCTTCACGGGTAGTAGGCATGTTAGCACCTTCTGCAACATATTTGCAGCCGTTTGCGATAAGAGTTTTAACGGCGTCAAGATCAAGCTCGTTCTGTGTTGCGCATGGAAGATAGATATCGCATTTGATATTCCAGATACCTTTTCCTTCTGTGTAAGTAGCGCCTTCAACACGATCAGCATATTCTTTGATACGTCCACGTTTTACTTCTTTGATATCTTTAACGATGTCAAGTTTGATTCCTTCCGGATCATAGATATATCCGTTGGAGTCGCACATAGCAACAACTTTACCGCCAAGTTCAGTAGCTTTTTCTACAGCGTAGATAGCAACGTTACCGGAACCTGTTACGATAAGAGTTTTACCGGAAATTGTATCGTTTTTAGCTTTAACCATCTCGTCAAGCATATATACAAGACCATATCCTGTAGCCTGTGTACGGATTAAAGATCCACCATAGGAAAGACCTTTACCTGTGAGAACACCTTCATATAATCCACGGTTTCTCTTGTACTGTCCGTACAGATAACCGATCTCACGTCCGCCTACACCGATATCACCTGCAGGAACGTCCATGTCAGCGCCGATATATTTGGAAAGCTCTGTCATAAAACTCTGGCAGAATGCCATAACTTCTCTGTCAGATTTTCCTTTAGGATCGAAGTTGGAACCACCTTTACCGCCGCCGATTGGAAGACCTGTAAGAGAGTTCTTGAAGATCTGCTCAAAACCTAAGAATTTAAGAATTCCCTGGTTTACTGACGGATGGAATCTTAAACCACCCTTGTATGGTCCGATTGCGCTGTTGAACTGTACACGATAACCCTTGTTTACCTGTACAACACCTTTGTCATCTACCCACGGAACACGGAAAGAAATGATTCTTTCTGGCTCAACAAGACGCTCCAGAATGGAAAGTTTGCGGTATTCTTCTTCATTTTTGTCGATTACGACTTTAAGGGAGTCTAAAACTTCCTTTACTGCCTGATGGAATTCAGGCTCATTTGGATTCTGTGCTACGACTCTCTCGTATACCTCTTCAGTATAAGACATAATGATTTCCTCCTCGTCGATCGTTTAAGTTATAATTTTTAAATCGACGTTATTATACACTAAAGTGTTACAAATGGAAAGAGCCAAATGAAATTTTTTTATAAAAATTTTGTGAACAAATTTTGACTTGATAAAAAAAGTTAAATATGAGAAAATGTTAAGAATCATCCATATGATATTGGTCACTATAATTTCTGTAACATTTATGAGCCAGTAGCGAAAGCGGATTGCGAATATCCGATTGACACACGATCTGGTGAAAGAAAAAACAG
>ERZ791889.486-NODE-486-length-18226-cov-5.207639_pt1 | contig 18226 bp, 10 predicted proteins | sample MGYA00510156_ERZ791889 | MGnify/ENA primary metagenome ERZ791889 (study PRJEB30046, sample SAMN00792108) | human gut metagenome | study: EMG produced TPA metagenomics assembly of the A metagenome-wide association study of gut microbiota in type 2...
TAGTTTCTTTTAAAATATCTATTTCAAGCTGCATAGAAAATATTTTTTCTTTTAATGATTCTAATTCAGAAAAAGATGATTCTTTTCCTTCTAAAAGTTTTTCTCTTTTAATATTATCTTTCCTATTCATTAATGCTATTTTTCCTTTCAAAAGATATATTTTTTTCTACTGATAAATACTAGCTCTAGAATATCCTATATCTTCTGACACATATTTTACACTTTCTCCTAATTCAAAGCAACGCTTAATAGCATCTAGTTTAGTTTTAATAGGAGGATTTCTAGGATGATAGCTAGAGTTAATGATGATTGGAAGCTTTTTTCTTTCCTTTTGGGGAACATTTTCTTTTTTTATCCACTTATAGAGATTTTCTCTTGTAGGATATCCTAAGATACGGACAGTTTGAGAAACAGACTTACATTGTTGATAAAGCTCCAATGCTTTTTTAATTTGCTCTTTAGAATAGCTCATTTAAACACTCCTAACTAGTCCAAGAAATTGTCCGCACTCCCCCCTCATAAATAATATTATAAAAAGAGCTAATAAAACCAATAACAATTGATTCTATTAGCTCTAAAACTCCATTTAAAACTTATATCCAAAACTAAATTCTAAATATCTATTATCTCTTCTTTCAAAAGTTTTACCTAAACTTGCATTTAACCAAACCTTTTCTCCAGAGTAATTAACTCCAACTTTCAGATCTAAAGCCCCTCTTTTATCATCTCTATCCAATGAGTTTTTCTCATTGATATTTTTATAAGTATAATCTAAGCTCTTATCTATATCACCTAACTCATATGAATATGCAATTTGAGAGTAAAGATTTACATCTTTTATCTTCTTTTCCAATTCCATTCCAACTTTAGGTTTAACAGAGAATATATTTTGTTTTTCCACTTCAATAATAAAGTCATCTATATTTTCATCAAAGCTTTCAACATTATAATAATCTAAATTGATCTCTCCAAATGGTGTAACATCTACTATTCCATCAAAAGTTTTAGAGATTTTTCCATATGAGTTAATTCCATATGAATTAAATTTAGAACTTATACTGTCACTATCCCTATGATTTTTATGGTAGTTATAGTTTCCACCAATACCTAAACTGATTGTAAAATCACTGTTTTTTATTAACTTATCTACTCCTAATTGTAAAGAGTGAATTTTTGAACTGTCATCATTTGTATAGTCAATATCTGAATATCCATATCCAAAAGATAGATATGTATCTTGCCCTATTGCTTTACTTCCTAGAAATCCAGAAGTTAAGTTCTCATATCCTACATTAGAATTTTTAGAATCTACTTTCCAACCACTTTCTATTAAAGAGATATAGCAATCCTCTGCTCCCATATTTTTAATAGATTTTTCTCTATTTTCCCTAAATAAAGAGCTAATATCTAGTACCTCTCTTTGAATATTCTCATATACTCTAGGAGTTAATCTTTCAAGATCCTTACTTAAAGCAGAACTATTTTCTAAATTAATTCCATTTATAATATTTTTACTTGCACTATCAAGAGAAGTATATAACCCCTCATCATAGTATTTAGTGAAGATTTCAGCAGTTGATTTTAAGTTTTCATCAACAAAGTCTGTCAACTCTTTATCATTTCTTACTAATTCTCCATCTATATTTCCAGATGAATTTTCTTTAATATTTGCATCATATAAAAGAGAGTTAGATTTAACAATGGTATTTTCTCCAAAGCTTATATTCTCCCCTTGGAAAACATCTTCTAAGAGATAACTATCTCTATATCCATTTTTAGTTATATCTGAACCAATCTCTATATTTCCATGTACTTTTAAGTTTGTCCCTTTTATCTTTCCATACTCCCCATCTTGAGAAGTTCCAATTTGATAAATTCCACTATTAGCAGATATATAAAGATCTCCATCTCTATTAATAGTACCTCTATTTATAACTTTACCACCATTTATACCCTTTATCTCATTTCCTTTTGTAATAATAGAGTTATCTTTATCAATATTTATAACCCCTCTATTTTCCACTATTGAGCCAGCTCCATCTGCTACCATAGCTCCATTAGCTTGAGATGATAGATTTATAACCCCACTTTTATCATTAAGGGCATAACCACCTTTAAAAGCATACATTCCATATCCTCTGTCCTGTACAGTGATCTCTCCAAGGTTTGTTATCTTTCCACCATACCCTGCTACCATTCCAGCTCCATTGCCTTTTACAACAATCTTTCCATTGTTAATTCCAGTAGCATTTTGTCCAATAGCATAGATTCCAATAGCCTTACCATTAGATGAAACCTCTATATCTTTATTGTTTACTCCAACAGAGTTATAAAGATACATTCCAATAGCTTCTCTATTTCCTGATAAGTCTATCTCTCCATTGTTTCTTGCAATCGCATTTTTTCCATTTGAGAATATTCCAATAACATTGTTACTATTTTCACTTTTTATTGTGCCATTATTAATTATACTTGAGTTATTTCCATAAATCCCTACTAAACTATCACCTTTTAGCTTGATAGTTCCAATATTAGAAACCTCTCCATTTCCAGAAAACAATCCAAAAGAGTATCCATCTAGTGAGTTATTTCCTAAAATTTTACCTAAATTTGTATCTGTTATATTTAAGTTTCCAGAGTAATTTATATTTTTTCTAGAGATACCAACAACTTTATCTCCCTCTGTTTCACCTATTTTATAACCACTATTCACATCATTTACATTGGGAATAGCCACTTGTGGTAGATTCGGTATACTTGGAGTTGAAGGGGTAGAACCTCCTCCTCCCCCTCCACCACCGCCTCCTCCACAAGCAGTAAGAGATACAGTTGCTAAGATTATTGCTAGTATTTTTCCTAAATCTTTCTCTGACATATTTGGCATATTCCCTCCCAATAGTTCTATCTTATAGTATTAAAACTTATAAGTAAAATCTACTGCAAATTGATCGTTGTCTACATCATTTATCAATTCTTTTGTATATTTTACTCCAACAGAGTAGCTATCTTTGTATTCATAATTTAATCCAATATTTAGATCTAAATATTTCTTATCTAACTCTCTTAAATTCTCTTTATAATAAGGATCAAAGGCTGAAACTTGTAAGCTCATATCATCTGTTTCTCTTATTATATCATAAGCATAGTCAATTCCTCCAACTAAATTTAATTTACTATTTTCTAAAGTTAGAAGATTGTATTTTCCATCTACACCTGCTCCTAATGTTCCATAGAATGCTTCAACTTTTTTAGCTGATGCTCCAATAGCTCCATCTTCTTTGATAGCATCTTGCCAAATATATGTGAAGTCTAGGTTTAAGCTAGGAACTAAAGTTAATTTGTCACCAAATTTATACTCTTTATATAGTGAGTTATTTAAGCTCAATGTATAAACATCTGTGTCACTCTCTTTCATTCCTGTGTAGCTTAATTGATCTGCCATTCTCTTGTTTTCAGATTGGTTATATGCAAATGATAAATCATTGAAGATATTTGCAAATCCTAAGTTATAATCTGAATATCCTCTTGCATTCCAAGTAGTAACTTTGTTTTTACTATTTGAAGTGTAATCAATATCAGATGTCATATATGAGAATCCTGCTCCTAATCTTAATTTTTCAGATAGGTTGTTATTGTATCCAACCATTATTCCAGAACTTTTTCTATCAAATCCAACTGTTGATGAGTTTGCATCTAGCTCTGATTTACTGTTTATATACTTAAATACAATTCCATCTGCTCTATTGTTTTTAGCAAAATCTTTAAATTGTCCATTTAGATCTCTTGTTATATCGTATATTTGAGCTGGTAGTGTTGTTAATGTGTCTTTTCCTGTAACCTCATCTACAACTTTATTAAAGCTTTCTTGGTTTTCAGCTTTAGCTAATAGTTTATATACAGCTAGTTGTGCTTCGTTTGCACCATCATATGAAGTTTCAAATATATTTCCTAGGTCTTTGTTTAAAACAATATCATTGAAGTCTTTTCTATCTACATCAGTTAAAGAGATAGAGTTATTTGTTTTATCTGTTTTTATATCAAATAGATATGAATTTGAAACAAGATTTCCTTCTCCCTCTAACCCTTTTTCAGCTTCAATATATTTATGATTTAAGTAGCTTTCAAGATCTTTTTCTGACATTCCTATAAAATTAGCACTATCTAATTTTACATCTCCATTAAGTCCTATTGTTCCAGTAGAAACTAATTTTCCTGGAGTTACAACTATTTCATAGCCTTCTCCATTTGGAAGAGGTCTTTTAACTACGTTATCACCCATATCAAACATATTGTTATTTAGAGTAAAATCTCCATTAACTTTAAGTGTTCCTTTAATTTTTATTCCACTTGTAGCATCAGTATAGAAAATATTTTTATTTCTATTTTTATAATAATCTGCTAAATCTTTTTCATCCAATCCTTCTGGAGGATTAAAATTTATTTCAGTAGTTCCATTAAAGATAACATTTGAGTTATTTTCTAACCAAACAGCATATACATTTTTTCCTTCTAAATTTATTGTAGATGTTCCTATAACCTCCTCTTCAGGTTTATTATCTGGTTTTTCTGGATCAGGAACAGGAGTATTAAAATAGATTTTAGCCCCTTTATCTCCTGCTACTGCTACTGCAGCTGCTTTTCTAAGTTGAGTTGCAAAATGTTTATTATCATTTACTCCTACAGAAATAGTTCCACCATTATTATAAAAAGTTCCTTCATTTATTTGAGCTCCAATACTTGCTTCTTTTAGATTAGTAAAGGCTAAAAGTCCTAATTTTAAAATATTTTGATAAATTAAATAAAGATCAAGAATATTATTATTTTCATCAAGAGCCTTTTTAAAATCTCTTTCAATCTCTATTTCTCCTGTATTTATGAATACACTCTCTTTTCCATTTAGCATTACTCCATATTTTTCATGTCTTCCTCTTAAATCTGCTCCCAAAGCTGAAACCCCTATTCCTGAATAGTTCCCTTTTGGAAGTATATCTCCACCTATAAATATTTTTCCACTATTTATCACTTTAGAATCTGTAGCATTTATTCCTGTTTTAGTTCTATTATATTCAACCCCTATTTGAAGAAGATCAACTGCTACCCCATTAGTAAGAACAAATTTTTTATCTCTATTATACTCTATTAATCCTTTATTTTCTATTTTTCCATTATCAAGAAGAACAGCATTTTTTTTATAATTTATATAAAATCCATTTAATATACCAACATCTAAAGCTTTTAAATAAGTAACAGAATCCATTCCATTTGTTATAGTTCCATTATTTTCTATATCTGCATAACTTGCATCAATTATATTTCTCTCATAATCAGCATATGTAACACTTGTTGGAATAAGCCCAGCAATATTTCCCACTCTAATATCTTGATAAAATCCTCCCATTTTTATTAACCCATCATTTCTAAATTTTGTAATGATTTCTTTTTCGTCTCCTCTTTTTTCTCTTCCTCTTAGAGCTATAAGAGCATCATCTCTTTTTAAAGGGTTTACTATTCCCATAATAATAAGTCCACCTAAATGTGTTTCAAGAGACTCATCATATGATAATATTTTTCCAATATTATGTACATAAGATCCTTTATCTGCATATACGGCATGGGTTGCACTTTTTTTCCCGTTACTAGTACCATTTAATATCATATTTTCTTTTTTTTCTTTATCTGTAATTAATTCTTTTGAATAAAGAGTATAATCAATTCTCTCTCTTACTCCCTCACCAGTAACTGTTAGTTCTGCATTACTTTTATTTACACTCCCAGCAAAGGTTAAAGAGTTTATAAGTAGCATTAAAGTCATTATTTTTATTTTATTGTTCATACTTTCTCCCTTTTGTTACTTTATAAAGTTTATAAGTTGCTCCTTAACAAGTAAGGAACAACTTATTTAATTAATAAAAAGTATAATGTAATATTATAGTTCCCTCATAACTTCCATATTTAGATCTCTCTATATTCTTTGGCACTTCTAATATTCCTGATACATCATAAGTTTCTGTTATAGGTTGATTTGTACCTTCAGTTGTACTAGATTTTTCTACAGCTAAATCTCTTACTTTTAAAGTTCCACCATTTTCCATAGGTTGTCCACTTGCACTTAGTTGTTTAATCCAAGTAACATCTCCTTCAAGCTCTAAATCTCTAGTTATATTTCCAAGATTATTATCTAAAGGATTTAGTTTTATTGTAATAGATCTTGATTTTCTTTTATTATCTGTATTTATAGTAGCATTTTGATTAGTAGTTCCAGATATTGAGTTTAATTTATTTGGTAAATTTTCTGGTACTATTTTTCCAAAATCAAGTATTCCATTTATTATTTCTAATTTTCCTCCATCTGCATAGAAATTAAGTGCTTTATTCATAATTATATTATCTCTTAAATTTTTTTCTTTTTCTGCTTCAATAGTTAAAACATTCTGATTTCCATTTTGATATATCTCATATTTTGTATATGGTCTTAACTTTTGATATTCTACTAAAGATAATTTTAATTTTAAAGGATAATTTTTAGGAATATTTGTTCCATCTTTTGTAGGGTCTACTTCTTTTTCATCTTTATATTTATTTTTAGAATCAGTTTCATCTAATAATACAATATCACCTTTTACTGGTTTAGCATAGTTAGAGTTTCTAGGAATTGCTTCAACATCTTTTGGTAAAGTTATTTTTAAATCCCCACCTTTTAGTAGCACTGTTGGTAGTGCTTTATATCTTAAATAATCTCTATATGAAGTGTTTAAGTCAACATATACAAATCCATCTGGTTTTACATTTGTTTCAGTTAAATTAATAACTCCATCTCCTATATTATTTAACTCCTTGTATGTATATTTACCATTTTTATCTTTATCTGGATCCTCACTTGTATCATTTACAGCTTCAAATACCTTACCATAATATTTTGGATCAAATTTATCAATAATAATATTTAATCTATAAGCTTTTTGGGGATCACCATTAAATTTTAATTCAAATGATTTATCTATCTCATCTCCACTATAATTTCCAAATATATGTTCAAAATCAGCATTAGAGTTAGGTAAAGCTATTTTAAATTGATTCTTATCTAATTGTATAATTAAATCTTTTGCAATATTTCTAGAAGAACCTTTAATTTCATTTAAAGTATAGTCTTGATATGTAATATTATCTGGAATATCATTGTTTATTTTATTAATTGTATCTTGAGATATTCCTATATCAACCCAACTAATTTCATCTATTTTTGTATTATTATTATTTTTTCCTAAATATTTTTCCTTTTCATTTTTAGCATAAAGATTAATTACCCCATTTTCGTTACCATCTTTAGTCATACTAGGATTTTTAAATCTTACAGTAATATCCCCTTTATAATCTACTTTCTTTTTAAATTTAATAGTATATTTTTGGTCAAATAGGAATCCTTTGCTTTCTTCCTTGCTACCATCTATATATCTAATATAGAAAACAATATCTTCCCTATTTTGAATAGTATCATCATATCCTTTGTCCAAAGAAAATTCTATAAAATTATTTCCTTTATCATATTTTATTATAAAGTGTTTATCTTCTCCATTGATATCTTTAGGTTCATTAGGAATTTTAAATTCAACTTTATTATTTGTCAAATCTCTTGATACTTCACTTTCACTGTCATTAGGATTTCCTTGGAAAACTTTTAGTATTAGATTATCATATACTTTATCTCCATATTTTACTGGAATATCAATTACTTCTCCTTTTATTCTACCCCATAGAAGTGAATCTCCAATAGGTTTTGTTAATTCTCCAAATAGATAATCAGATTTATTTAATCTTACCCATCTATCTCCTTCAGTTGTTAAATCTGGGTTTTCAAATTCAACAGTAGTTTCTATATAACGATTTGTAGTAATATTTAGATATATATCTTTTCCTCTTTCTCCTCTTTCTTTAGCACCAATATAAGTGTAATATTTATCTTTATCACCATTTACTGTTACACCTATTCTTAAAGGGTTTTTACCGTCTTTTTCTAAATTATTTTCATCATCTGTAAGTATAGTAAATCTTCCTTTAGGAATCAATGTCTCTTGTGCAGGAATTTTTAATTTTAGCATAGCTGAAGTAGCTTTTTCATTTTCACCTTTAAACAAAGTTGTTTTGTTATTATCGTCAGTTTCTTCTTTTTCAAAGTATAATTCAGCACCTTTAATAACGTATGTTCCATCTTCACTTACAAGTTTTACCTTTCTAGTGGCTCTAAAATCAATTCCCTCTCCACCAGATTGATTAGTTATTCTTGTATCTAGATTTCTAAATCCAATTCTTCCATAATCAATAATTACAGGTTTTTTATTAGAGAGATCTTGATTATATACATAATCTTTAGTATAACTTTCTCTAGGACTTATATCATAATTACCCATGTAGTGTATTCCTTCAAATTTAGGAATCTCTATTGTGTATACTTGTCTTTCTTCTAAATATTTTCCTTCTCCATTAAAATGAGTTATTACTACATTACTTATTGTTTCTTTTTCAAAATTATATTTAGAAACTCCAAAGTTTAGATATTTATTTCCCCCATCATAAGAGAACATAATCTCATTTTTATTTCCATTTATAGAATTATCTCCACTTAAATATGTAGAAGATTGTGTCTTACCAAATTCGTCGGTATTTTTTATTACCTCATCTGCTCCTCTTGTTATACTAAGTTTATGTTTTCCTAATCTCTCCCATTCATAGTCAGAGATATTTTTAGTTTCTATCCACTCATTTCCATCTAAATCTCTGTTTTTTATAAAATTAGATCCATCTTTACTTAATGTTTTTGGAGTTTCTGATGATATATGAACCCTTCTATTATGAACAATATTACTTATAGCACTACTTGAATCATAATCATAATAAACTAATGGATTTGCTAAAGTTATTGTAGAGTTAGTACTTATATCTTCTCTTTGAATAATAACTTCAAGAACATCTGTTTTTAATATTTTTTCCTCTTTACCCTTTTTTAGGATATAGTCAAAATTAAATTTTTCATATACTCCCTTATCTCTTGATCCCCAATGAAGGTTAGCTTCTTGCTTAATTGCAGTATGATCTTCTCTAAATCCCAATGTAATACTATCTTTATTATCAGTTATTCCCCCACAAGAAATATATATATATCCAACAGTTTTATTACTGTTACTTTTTAAATCAGCCCATCCTCCATTGTGCCCACCTGTTGGATTAAATGCTCCTGTAGTATATCTTTCTTTAGTACCTTTATCTTCAATATCTTCAAAAGTTGTTCCTATAGTATCTTCTTTACTTGAACGTGTTATTCTAAGCTCTAATTTTTCATCCTCAGCTAAATTTAACCAATGTCCAAGTTCATTCTTTTTATTATTAACTGCAAAAAATTTTGGAAGTTCTCCATTAACAGAAATAGTTGTAGCTGGCTCAAAAAATTCTCCATCTTTAAAATCCATTGTTAAAACTCCATCTTTAATAAAAAAGTCCTTTCCTGGCAATCCTGCTGAAGATTTTATAAATAAAGTTCCATGAGTTTCTGGAGGTAAAACCTCATCTACAGGATAGATAAATAATTCTAGAATATCTTCCTTTAAAACAGTTTCTTTCTCTCCCTTAGTAACATACTCAAATGTTATAGTTCCAGCAACTTCTTTATGAAGATTTGTCCATCCTGATGAGGTAAATTTCAAATCAAAATATTTTTCTTCTCCTTTTTCTCCATTTCCTGTAATTATTATATCTGCCAAATATTTACCATTAATATCATAAATACCTACTGCTTTTCCTAATCCTGTGTCATTTTCACCTTTCTCTGCATCCTTAAAAATTTGTTCAGTAATATTTATATTATTATTTTTTATACTTTCAGAATCAAATTTTATAGTTTTTTTCCATGTCATTATTCTGCCTTCATTAGCTCTTGACTTATAAGAGATTCTTAAAAAGTTTTCATTTCCTTCTGGAAACATTGCGTTATAATTAGGATTAGAATAATCTAAAATTTTAACTTTATCTCCTCTAAATTCAGTTGGAGAAACAAAATAATTATCAGTTTTTATAAACTCCCCATTAAAAATTACCTTGTCTTCCCCTGCAATATCATCTTTTTTTAAATTTTTTAAATATAAAGTCCCCTTTGTTCCCTCTGGTAATATTGGTTTAACTTGTGGCTTTATTTTTAAATTAAATTTATGAACCTCTCTGTTATTTTTATCAAATTTATTCAAATAATATTCTCCATATGTTATAACTATATCATAATCTATCTCTTCATATGGACTAGGTTGCACTATATCAATATAGTAATATTCTTTTTTATCTTTTTCTGTACTATCGGCTGTTTCAAAATGTATCTTTGTTGCACCATTTGCTACTTTATTATCTAAAGTAAAAGAGTCATTAATCTCATTTTTATTTTTTCCTGCTAGTTTAAAAGCATCTAACCCTTTTCCATTAAGAAGTTCTTTAGTTTTTCCATCATAAATTTCTATTTTATAGTGAGGATTTGGATGGAGAGTTGTTACAAATTTAGTTCCATTATCCAATCTTTTTGGGTAATTTGATACTTGTATATGTTTACTTGCTTCCTCATCTTTAACTCCAAATTGAGAAAGCTTTGAAATTATTGCAGTATTAGAACCTGTAGCAGAAATTCTTCTATACTCATGTCTATCAAATATATTTTCAGTTATTTCAATAGTTCCATAATTTTTTTCTTCTTTTACAGAATTTAAAACTGCAAATTTTCCTCTATACAACCCTTTCATCTTATATGTCCCATTTTCCACAATATAAAGATAAACACTAGAAACAGGGTTTTTACAATTTATCACTAAATATTTTTTAACTTCCCCAGTTGCCTCATCATTTACATCTACCACTTTATAGTTAAAATTAGCATTTGCCTTTACATCTTTAGTCAAATACTTATTTATATTATTTATAGTTTTTCTTCCATTTGTAGTAGAAGTTGAAGGTATCTCATCTAAAGTTTCTGAAACATAGATAGAATCATTTTCAGTTACTTCCTCTGGAACTTCACAATAAATAATTTTTTTCTCTGGATCAAAATCCATAGCCAACTCTTTAGTTAACAACTTAGTTACCCCAATTTTTAACTTAGCTGGCTCATTTTCTCTCTCATATATTGTTATTCTATTTTCTTCATTAGAAAAAGAAATTGTAAATGTCAAAATTATCATTAAATAAAATAGCATTTTTTTTAAATATCTCATATCTCTACTCTCCTTTAATTTGTTCTGGAGCATAAATATTTATCATAATAGGCATTACTCCTACATATTTACCTTCTAATAAATTGGCATCTACAATCTTTTTACCTATTTTTCTCTTATCTACAACAGCATAAAATTCAACTTGTCTTGTCTTTCTGTCTATTGTAATCTTTTCATCATCTTTATCAAACAAACCAAATTTTTCAACTTGGATAGGTGTTTTACCATTTGTCATAACACCCTTTTCAACAAAAACAAATTCAATTACCTTACCATAATCCTCTTTTTCTGCTTCTATTTGTAGTACCCCTTTTCCTACTACTGCCTCTCTCATATCTGTACTATTTATCTCTTTAAAAGTTAGGTGTTTAAATACCTTTACCTCTATTTCAGAATATGAAAGTATACTTATTGTAAAAAACATTATCAATAATTTTATTATCTTCATCTTTTCCCCCTAGTCATGAGTTTCAACAGTTATATATACAATTTTTTCATGGTAACCCTCTTTTGATATATTTTTTCCTTGAATTACCACTTTATTATCTTTTAAAATCTTAGAATCTATATTTGTATTTGAGTATATATATGTGTCTACCTTTCCATCTTCATCTATATCTATCTCTGTTTGAGTATACCCTATTTTGTAAGTTTTATCTCTATCAGGAGTTTTATTAAACTCTATTTCAAAAGGAACCTCAATCTCTTGTTCATCTATTACCATAGCTTGAATTTCAATATCTGAAATTATCTCCAATGGCACTACAATCTCTGTTTTCATTCCCATAAACACTGTTTTAGTTTCAATAGGTGTTTTCTCATTAGGTAAAGCTGGAAGTACAGGTACCATAGGTATTATAGGCTTTTCTGCTTCTTCCTCTTCAACTCCAAATATATTTAGTGAAATAAATATAAATAAAAGTATTTTAACTAATTTTTTCATAATTATTCTCCTCTATTTAAAATAAAAGTATGCTCATTTTCTCCTCTGTTCTTATCTGTATATAGTAGTTTTACATTTTCTTTGTATTTATCAACTACATAATCATCCCCTCTATACTCAAAAGTGAAAGTATAGTCATCTGGGATAATATCAAAGATATAGAACATTCCAGTTGAGTCTGGGTAGATAGTTTGAGTAAATGTATTATCTTTATTAGTTACATTGATAGCTAAATCAGATATTATATTTTCTCTGTCAAACTCTGTTGCATTTTTAAAGTCTACAAATCCTGTAAATGAAATCATAGGTTTTACAGGTACATAGGCTACAACTTCAGAACTTCCAGTTCCTCTAACTTTAATTAAGTTTATATCACTTTTAAATGTAGGTCTTTTACATGAAGTTTCCAATTCATAATCGATAAAGCTTGTTACCCCGTAGATATATCCTATTCCATTTTCATCAGTAACAATAGTTTTATCTCCTAACTTAACATCTACATTAGGTACTGCCTCTTCTCCCTTGTCATATTTATTATTGTTATTTCCATCTAAGAATGCCATTACCTTAATATTAGTACTATCTAGGTTATTCATATTTACAGTAGGTTTTTTTAGATTGAATACTCTATCTATTCCTATATATGCACTCTTAGTGTCGTCTTTTGCCCAATAAGCTCCTAATTCAAGCCAGTTATCCAATTTCAATGTAAAGTCTAAAACTACTCTTGTATCCTCTTTTGGTGTATATTTAACTCCAAATGAGTAATCTAAGAATTCACTCCATGTTTTATTAGTGATTCTTAACTCTCCTGTATAATCTCCCTTTTCGTCCCAACTATTTTCAACCTTAGCTAGAACATGTTTAAACCCTGTATAGTATAGATCTACTTCGTGAGTTATATCTCCAGCCTTATTCTTATCAACTTCATAACTTAATAAAAGAGAATTTAAAGAATATCCAAACTCTGCTCCATATTTATAGTCGCTTTCGCTTCCTCTACTATCATGGTATTTAATATTTTCATATTCATATGTCAATGTCAACCAATCAAAAACATCATAATCTAGATCTAAATTTTGCTCTCTCTTTTCATCATAGTATTTTCCATTTTCATAGATTTCATAGTTAATGCTAAAATCTTTAATTGTAGTATCTAGCATAAAATTATGTTGAGTATTATATTTTTTATCAACATATTTTCTTTCGCTATTTTCTGGAGCTCCATTTATTGAGTTTATACCTTTTTTCAATTCATATTTTAATGTGTAAGGGTTTCCATAGAATGAATTTCCATAAATTGTTTGTAAATTAACAGTTTTTACAGATAGATATTTTCCATCTATCTCCTCTGGTATCTGATCATATCCAAAACCAAATGTTAAGTGATCAGTATATCCATAGTAAATATCCATTTGTGAATTTACTCTATTAGAGTCATGCTCATCTCTAATATAGATATCATAACCAAACTCACCTTTATTTTGTTGGTTATAGTCATCATTAATCTTTATCTTTCTCTCTAAAATCTTTCCATCTTGAGTATATATCCTCATTAAAAACTCTCTATTTTCTTTAATAAGGTTATTTACAAATACAACTTTTCCCCCCTCTTCATATTGAATCTCTATAGGGATATTGTTATACAATAACTCTACCCTACTTCCAAGAGGAACTTTCTCTTCAATTATATACTCTTTACCATCATTTAGATACCCTCTATCCTTTTGGAAAGTCAATCCTTTCTCTCTATGCTCTCCGTAAGCTCCCAATTCAAGCTCATATTGTCCATCTAAAAGATCTGAATATGTAATTGTGAAATCTCCAAATTCATGCTCTTTCAAGTCATAATCTGTGTTAAAAGTACCATATAGTAAAGCTCCACTATATTCTAAGTATCCATCCCAATCATGTGATTTACCTTCACTTTTGCTATCTTCAATACTCTTTTCTAAATTTACCCTTAAGTTACCAAGATCAAAAAGCTTTCTCTCTGATTTATAGTAAAGAATAGGTTTTCCCTTTTCTAAATTTATCTCTTTTTCCTGTGCATTTAATAAAAGGTTAACAACTTTAGGTAGTAGAAAACTTGGATTTATATTGACCTCATATTTATTTTCATCTATACGTATTGTTTGAGCAAAATGCTCTTTGAATAACTCTTCCGAAATATAGTAATCCCTGTTTTCATATATATACTCTTTCTCTGTTAAATCTCCAAAATCTATAACTTTCTTCTCTCCATCTTGTCCCAAGCTAAAAGTTAATTTCCCCTTTTTTATCTCATAGTTTGTGAAACCTATAGCTTTAAAAAATTCAAATACAGAAAAATAATTTTTTCCGTTTTCTACTACTGCTGGATAAGAAAGACTATATACCTCTCCACCTACTTTTAATGTATATATTCTCTCTCTTTCTTCTCCCTCATCTTCAAAGTATACAACGTCCCCAGAGTACTTAAATCCAGAGTTATCCCCATAAGCATTACTTATCAGTGAAAGAAATAAAAACATCAATATAAATTTTTTCATTTTCTCACCCTATATTTTAATATATTTAGAAAAAGGGCTAAATTAACTTTAGCCCTTCTATTTCTTATTATCTTTAATTATTATTTGAATTATTATTTAAACTATTTATTATTGAATTTTATCTAATTATTAAGAATACTTTCTATTAACTTTAAATTCTTAAATTATGGTAAATTAGTGAAATCGTCTCCACCATTAAGAGTTACTTTTAAAGTAGTAGTTCCTAAGTAATCTCCAGATCTTAAATCTTTAAGTGCTGCTGTATTTCCATCGTTTTTAGGATTTGCTGCTGCATGATCTAAAGTACCAAAAACTTCTCCTCTAAATTCTGCATAGTCATGTCCTTTTTCTGCTGCTAAAGGCATTTTTCCTGTATAAGTATTTAATCCTACTGATACATCAAATGTATCTGCTACTTCATCTTTTACTTGGCTAATTTCTGTTAAAGTTACTGGTACTGCTGCTGCTACAAATTTTCCATCTTGTCCTGAAAGAGTCATTGCTAATTCTTGTTCTTTTCCTTCAGTTAATTGATGATCTCCTACATATCTTACCATATAACCAGTTCTAGTTTCTGAAGTTCCTTTATCTCTTAATTTTGAAACTCTTCCAAAATCAAGTACAATCGGATTTCCTTCTAAGTCAGAGATAACTAAGTTTTCAGCTACTAATCTAGCTTTTACTGTAACTGTTGCCTCATTTTCGTTTTGTTTTTCATCAATATTTGCATCTGCTGCAAAAGCTGTTGCTCCTAATACTAAGATTGCTCCTAACATTAATAATTTTTTCATAATCTTTACCCTCCTTAAGCTCTATTTCAAGCTTATCTTAAATTAAGATTTTATATTTTTTATAAATATTTTAAATTTTCCCCCATTTAAAATATTATTATAAGCTAACTTTTTTTATTACTTTTTCTGTTTCTACATCAGTAATAATAACTTCTTTTCCAATCTCTTTACCACTCATATCTAGTATTACATTTTCAAGCTCTAAATTTTGTCCTCTCATAGCTCTTGTTTCCCCTACTTTATATAGGTAATTCTTTTTAGATTTAACTTCTATCTTCATTCTAACAAGTCTATTTGTTTTATTAGATATAACCATTTTTAGTATTTGGTTATCTTTACTATCTTTAATAATTTGTGGTTTTGTAGTTTCTATCTTAGGAACTTCATCTCCTATATATCCATAAAGCCCCATATTTACATTTACCATAACTGCCATTCCTGCAGCTATATCCTTTTGCTCTCCACTCTCTAGTTTAGGAGCACTTACCTGTCTTATATTTACAAATGCACCATAGTCTCCAACCTCTGTCCCTTTAGGTGCTTGAATATATAGTTTAAAACTTTTTTGCTCTGTTGGATTTACAGTTACAACTTTTGGATAAACCTCAACCCATTTTGACATATCCTTTACATTTTTATTTTCTTCCATAGGTATCACTGAAAGTTTATATCTCAATGGAACTGTTGTATTATTATAGAATGTATACTCCTCATATGCTCCTTTTAATATATTCTTATCCAATGTTGTTGGACTAATGTTAATATAAGCAAATGAGTTTACCACCATTAAAATGAAAAATAAAAGAAAAGATATTTTTCTATTAATAAATTTCATATTCAACCTCCAAGATGTAATGTATTTATTTTATATTGAATTTTTAAATTCATTTTATTTTTTTAAGTCTATTATTATACGAGCTTCTTTCATCCTTGACAAAGTTAATATACCATATTTTTTTCTTGAAACGTAACTCCTATATTTTTTTAATTTTTAATATATTTTCTTTATTAGTATTTTTTTTCCAATGTTTTATAAAAAGATTTACATATAAAAAATATATTTGTAATTTAAAAAAAATTTATGTAAAATATTAATACACAAATTTCAGACTTTATGTACATTATATTGTATATAGTATATATAAAAAAGCTTACTGGGAGAACATTATGGAAAAAAGCGAATTAAAATCACTTGATGTCAATGTAATTAATTTTATTCTTCAAAATAATAAAGCTACTATTGAAAATTTATGCAATTGTTTTGATGTTTCTCAAGTTAACATAAGAAATGTGTTAGCAAAAATAGAAATTTTTATTAAGAAAAACAATATAGGAGTTTTATTAAAGGAAAACAATGAATATTTTTTTGAAAATAATTCTTTAAACCTAAATTTTGATTATACCAAACTTCAAACTAAAAATATTGAAAAAAGCGAAAGAATCGCCTATATTCTTTTAAAGTTATTTTTTCATAAAACTATCAATCTTACTAGAATTTCTCAAGAGTTGGATATTTCTCGTATTACATTAAATGGTGATCTTGAACATATAAAATCTTTCTTAAAAGAGTTTAATTTAGATTTAGTTAGCATACAATGGAGAGGGATTTTTTTACAAGGGGATCCCTTTATGATAGAAAAAGTTTCTGTTTTATTTATAGCAAAATTATATTTGGAAGGATATTTCCATTCTAATTTAAAGAAAGTAGTTAACCCTTTAGTTATAGAGTTCTTTAGAAATTCTATTGATGAAGAGAGTGAAAATAAAATAACTGAACTCGCAAACAAATTATATATCCATTTTGATATTCAATTAGGAATTGTATATTATTTTTTTCTTAAATCCATACTTATATTTAACTTATATAAAATAAAACATAATATTGAATTCCCCCTATTGAAGATTAAACAAAATCCTGAAGTAAATGAAAAAATATATAAAATTTTATCTGAAGAAGAAAAAGAAATGATTGGAGATAATATAACTCTACTTAATTATTATATTTCTAACTGTATTAATAAAGAATATATTTCTATTTTCTCTTTTGATATGAAAAATATTTTAAAAGATATTTTTACTACTTTTAATTTGAAGAAAAGTAATGAATTGACTAAAAATCTTGTAATTTTTATAAATCATATATATTTTAATACAAAGTTTTTAATTCCAAGTTATTATAATTTTGGAAAGGAAGAAGGAGAATACTTAGAAAAAGATATTTCTATATCCATTATAGAAATTTTTAATAGACACAATATTCCATTTAAAAAAGAAAATATTATCTTTCTATATTTCTATCTAAAAGATTTAATTTCTGAATCTCAAAAGCAAAATGTACTTATTATAGATATTGGTAGCTTAAATTATCATGGTAAAAAACTAAAAGAAAAATTAAAGTATTTAGAAAATATTAATACAGTTGATATTGTATCTTATTTTAACTTCAAAGTTTATTCTAATAAATTTGGCGATGAGGATAAATATGAAACATATATATTTATTGATCTACCTTTTGAAAAAACTAATAATTATCCAAATAAAAACTGCATATTTATTAGTAGCTATGATCTAATGTCAAATACTTTAGATATTACAAACCTTTTATAAGCAATAAAGAAAAACTATATTTAAAACCTTAAATTGAGGTAATAAATATAGTTTTTTTATTTTCACTTTTTGTATATGTAAATATTTTTTAAATTATTTTTTTAAAAATATTTT
>ERZ791889.490-NODE-490-length-18140-cov-17.957313_pt1 | contig 18140 bp, 13 predicted proteins | sample MGYA00510156_ERZ791889 | MGnify/ENA primary metagenome ERZ791889 (study PRJEB30046, sample SAMN00792108) | human gut metagenome | study: EMG produced TPA metagenomics assembly of the A metagenome-wide association study of gut microbiota in type 2...
CATACGGTTCATACCCGTACGGTCGATAGTTCGAATCTATTCCTAGGCACCATTTCTTAAAATTTTATATTTTCCTTATGGGGATATAGCTCAGTTTGGGAGAGCGACGCACTTGCACTGCGTAGGTCAGCGGTTCGATCCCGCTTATCTCCACCATTAAATGCCTAGGTAGCTCAGTTGGCTAGAGCATACGGTTCATACCCGTACGGTCGATAGTTCGAATCTATTCCTAGGCACCATTTAAAAAATTATTCCACTCATTGTTGAGTGGTTTTTTTTATTTTAAAAAATTTTTTATTAATTTGACTTTGCTCCTTTAAAGGTTTATAATATAGCTAGGTAAGTAATCAAGATAAGATTATAATCCCAATTATACTCAAAGGAGGAAATGTATATGAACTTAAAAGGAAGCAAAACAGAACAAAATTTATGGACAGCATTTGCTGGTGAATCACAAGCAAGAAACAAATATACTTACTATGCTTCAAAAGCAAAAAACGAAGGGTATGTTCAAATAGCTGAGTTATTTGAAGTGACAGCAAACAACGAGAGAGAACACGCTAAACTTTGGTTCAAACTTTTACATGATGGAGCTGTACCTACAACTACTGAAAATTTAAAAGACGCTGCTGCTGGTGAAAATTACGAGTGGACTGATATGTATGCAACTTTCGCAAAAGAAGCTAGAGAAGAGGGATTTGAAGAAATAGCTATTCTTATGGAAGGTGTTGCAAAAATAGAAAAAGAACACGAAGAAAGATATAGAAAATTATTAGCTAATATTGAAAATAAAGAAGTTTTCAAAAAATTAGATATCCAAGTTTGGGAATGTGGAAACTGTGGACACTTACACGTTGGAACTGAAGCTCCTCTAGTATGTCCAGTATGCAACCACCCACAAGCATACTTTAGAGTTAGAGCCGTTAACTATTAATCTTATTCTAAAGACATAATTTAATCATTGAGAGAGTGGATTTTTCTACTCTCTTTTTTACTAATTTTAATTTTATGACACTAAATACATATTTTAAAATTTTAAAATGTAAAATATGTTAAAAAATATATTTTTTGATTTTTTTGTATGTTCTATTCCAAAATACTATCCTTATATTTTTCTTTAATTTATAATAATATTTCACTGTTAAATTTTTGTAAAAATCCATTGACTTATTGGTCATTTTATAGTATACTACTTTGTGATAATGACCACACAGTCAGGGGGAGAGAAAAAATTGAAAAGTTGTAAAAAAAGGGAGGAAATAATATCCACTGGTACTAAACTTATCATAGAAAAAGGGTATCTTAATACAAGTATTCAAGACATCACTTCAAAGATAGGAATAGCCAAGGGAAGTTTCTATACCTATTTTAAATCCAAAGATGAATTTATATTAGCGATTATCTTTAATAAAATTTCTCAATTTAAAGTAGAAGTTGATGAGATTATAGCTTTGGAGTCTTCACTAGAAGAAACTCTAAGAAAATATTTTTTACACGCTCTATCAGTTCCAGCTAAAGAGCCTGAATTTTTCCTACTTCTTATGAATCTACTAAAAAATATAAACTCTTTAGGAAAGAAAATAAGACAATTTTTAGGAGCAAATGCACCTCTAAAATATAGAGGAGTGAAAAAAATTCTAGAAAAATATCTTGATGTGATAGATGTAGCAGATGAAGATGAATTGGAAAAATGTTCTATTATCATCTGTAATCTTGTAAATACTTTTTACGAACAAAAGTTTAACCCTTTTGTTTCTTGTTACAATAATGAATCTTCTAAAAATCCTACACCTTTACAAGTAAAAAGATCTTTAGAAAGCATTAATTTAAAAAACGAAGTTCATTTTTTAACTAAAATCGCTATGAAAATAATAAGAAAATAAAATTTTAAATATAAGAGGTGATATTCTTTATGAAAAAAACACTGGGAATATTTCTATTACTAAGTGCTGCATCTTTTGCTAGAACTCTTGATCTAGAACAAGCAATTGATTTATCTCTTACTAATAGCAAAAATATTCAAATCGCAGAAAGAAATAAAAAGATAGGAGAACTTAATCTTTCTCAAGCATTTAAGTATGCTTTACCTACTGTTGCTTACCAAGGTACATACAACAGAAGCGAACATTCTACTAGAGAAATGTATGGAGAAAAAGTAGGAAGAAATTCTGAAAAATTTCATAGCAAAGATGGATATACTAGTAAAATTATAGCTACTTATCCTCTTTTCCAAGGTGGAGCTATACTTGGTGGGATTAAGGGAGCTAATGCTCAAAAAAATATTTTAGATTACTCTTTCTTAAAAGAAAAAGTTAATACTAGAATAAAAGTAATATCTCTTTATAGTAACATCATCAAATATGAAAATAACTTAGAAGCTTTAAAAAGCTCACAAAAAGAGTTAGAAGCAAGAATGAAACTACAAGAGAAAAAATTAAAAGAACGTTTAATCATTAAAGCTGATCTTTTAAAAACAGAATACTCATTACTTGATATTGAATCTCAAATAGTTAAAGTTCAAAGCTCTATTGCCACTGAAAAGAAAAATTTAAAAATAGAACTTGGAATTCCTGAATCAGAAGATATAGATTTAAAAGATTTAGTTATCCCTACAAACTTAAGTGAAAATATAAACTTTGATAAAGATATGATAACAGCTAAAAACCAAAGCTTAAATGCTTTAATAGCTAAAAATAAAGTAGAATATTCTAAAGCTGAAAAAATGGTAGCTTTTAGTGATAATCTTCCTAAAGTTTCTGCTTTTGCAAGTTATGGTGGAACTGAAAGACTTCATTCAAGTGATGTTTTCCATGATGAAGAATGGAGAGGTGGAGTTCAAGTTGATTGGGAACTATTTAGCTTTGGTAGTGGAATAGATGCTTACAGAGTGGCTAAAGAAAATTATAAAATAGAAGAACTTAACAATTCTATCACTCAAGACAATATCGAAATTAATTTAACTACTGCTTATAGCGAAGTTTTAAGACTTGAAAAATATAGAGAAGCTATGAGAAGTTCTCTAGAAGCTTCAAGAGAAAACTATCAAATAGATACAAAAAGATATGAAGCTGGACTTTTATCTACTCAAGATTATCTAAATTCTGAAGCTCAATACAGAACTGCTCAAATGAACTATAATTCTGCTGAAACTGATTATCTATTAGCTTTTGAAAATTATAGATCACTTATCATCTAATAAAACTAAGTATATTAAAAATTTTTAAATGGAGGATATATATGAAAAAAATACTTTGTTTATCTCTAATTTCTGCATTTATGTTCCTTGGGTGTGGAAAGAAAAAGGAAAAAGTTGAGGTAGTTGAAAAACCTAAATACGTTGTAACAGAACCTGTTCAAGTAAGAGAACTAAGCCAAACTTTTAGAAGTGACGCTATACTTGAACCAGAATTCAAAGTTGATCACACTACTGAAAAAGGTGGAACAATAGAACAAATATTCAAGAAAAACGGAGAACATGTTAAAAAAGGTGAAGTTGTAATGAAACTTTCTGATGCTGACACAGAAGCTACTTACAATTCTTCAAAATCTCTATACAATGTAGCTAGAAATAACTACAATAAATTCAAAAGATTATATGATGAACAACTTATATCATACTTAGAATATGTAGAATATGAAAATGCTTATTCTACTGCAAAAGCTAATTTTGATGTAGCTAAAAACAACTATAACAAATTATTTAGAAAAGCTGATATAGATGGTGTTGTTGGAAATCTTTTTGGTAAAGTTGGAAATGAAGTAGAAGGAAGCGCTACTATATTTACAGTAATTGATGACGAACTTATGGAATCTTATGTTGGTTTCCCTGCTGAATGGCTTGGACAAGTTAAAGTTGGTGGACCATTATCAATAGAAATTCCTGCTATCGGAAAAACTCTTGATGGACAAATATTAGAAATCAACCCAATTGCTGAATCTAATACTAAAAAATATAAATTAAAAATCGGTGTAAAAAATACTGACAATCTTATTAAAGATGGTATGTACTCTTATGTAACTATTCCAGTTGGAAAAGTTTCTGCTATGTCTGTACCAGATGAAAGTATATTCATAAGAGACTTATTAAGCTATATATTTGTTGTAAAAGATGGAGTTGCAAGAAGAGTTGAAGTTCAAACTGGAGCTCAAGACTCTAAATACACTGTTATTTCTTCTAAAGATATTAAAACAGGAGATAAAGTTGTTGTAAAAGGACTATTCGGACTTGAAGATGGTAACAAAATTAGCGAATCTAATCCAAGCACAACTACTAAAGAAACTAAATAATTAGGAGGGAAAAATGACATTAGCAGGTTTGTCAATTCGTAGACCCGTTGCAACTACAATGCTTATGATTTCTATGATTTTCATAGGACTTATTGCTATGTTAACAATGAAATCTGAGCTTTTACCCAATATGGATATTCCAGTTGTAACAGTTACAACTTCTTGGAATGGAGCTGTTCCAGAAGATGTTGAAACACAAGTAACAAAAAAAATTGAAGAAGTTTTACCTAATATTGAAGGTATTGATAAGATAACATCAACATCAGCTTTCGGTCAATCTACTGTTGTTGTAGAATTTGATTTCGGTATTGATGCTGACGATAAAGTAACAGATATCCAAAGAGAGATATCAAGAATCACAAACGATTTACCAGATGACGCTGATACACCAGTTGCCAGAAAAGTAGAAGCTGGAGCAGGTAACTTAACAATGGTTGCTATGTTTACTGGTAAAAGTAGAAGTGAAATGGGAAGTTTCGTTGATGAATATTTAAAACCAAGACTAGAATCTTTAAAAGGTATTGGACAAGTTAAAGTTTTCGGTAACCCACAAAAACAAATCCAATTACAAATCAATCCTGATAAATTATCAGCTTATAATTTATCACCTATGGAACTTTATAATATAATCTCTTATTCTAGTAAAAACTTACCTCTAGGTACTATCAACACAGGTAACAAACAAATCGTTGGTAGATTTATGGGAGAAACAAACTACATAGATGAGATTAAAAACTTAGTAATCCACAGTAATGGTAACTCATTAAGAGTATCTGACGTAGCTGAAGTAGTTCTTACTACAGAAGACTTTACTGACTTAGGATTCTTAAACCAAAAAGAAGGTATCGTTGTTGCAGTAGAAAAATCTGCTGACGGAAGTACAATAGACCTTAACAAAGGTGTTAATAAAGCCTTTGAAGACTTAAAACCTATAATGCCTCCAGGAACTGATTTTACGGTACTACTTGATACATCTGAAGACATTACAAAATCTATTTCAAGTATCAGTTCAAGTGCTTTACAAGCCCTTGTTCTTGCAACAATAGTTTTATTAGTATTCTTAAAAAATATAAGAGCTACATTACTTATATCTCTAGCTCTTCCTGTATCAATTATGTTTACATTTGCATTCCTTTCATTTAGTGGAACAAGTATCAACCTTATCTCTTTAATGGGATTATCACTTGGGGTTGGAATGCTTACAGACAACTCAGTTGTTGTTATAGATAATATTTATCGTCATATGACAGAGTTACACTCTCCAGTTATTGAAGCATCTGATAACGGTACTACTGAGGTTACAATGTCTATCATCGCATCATCTCTTACTACAATGGTTGTATTTATACCTATATTATTTATACCTGGTATTGCAAGAGAGATATTCCGTGACATGTCACTTTCAATTATATTCTCAAACTTAGCAGCTTTAATAGTTTCATTAACTTTAATGCCTATGATAGCTAGTAAGTTCTTAAGTAATAAAGTAAATATTACAAGTGAAGGTAAATTCTTTGCTGGTGTTAAAGCTAAATATCTATCTATCATCACTTGGGCTGTTACTAACAGATTAAAAGTAGTTCTTATCACTATAGTTACTTTCTTTGTTACTGTTGGTACTTGTATGAACTTCTTAAAAGTAGAATTCATGCCTAAACAAGACCAAGGAAGATATTCGATAGTTGCTGAATTAGGAAATGGACTTGATATAGCAAAATCTCAAGATATAGCTAATCAAATAGAAGATATTGTTAAAGAAGATCCTGATACAAAATACTACTTTGACTTTATCACTAACAATACTATATCTATAAACGTTGACGTTGGTAAAAAAGATACAAGAGATACATCTGTATTTGAAATCATTGATAGAATAAGACCTCTTGTAGAAAAAATTCCTGATACAAGAATCAGTTTATCAGAAAACTTCTCTATGAGTGCTCCTCAAAGAGACGTTGAAATTAACATAATGGGACCTAACTATGATGAGTTAAAATCTATCGGTAAACAAGTTGCTGACAAGATTAAAAACTTTGAAGGTGCTGTTGATATTACTTCATCTTTAGACCCAGGTAACCCAGAAGCTAGAATTATTCTTAACAGAGAAAAAATACAAGCATATGGTATCAACCCTATCACTGTTGGACAAACAATTAGTTACTTCATATTAGGAGGAGATAGAGGAAATACTACTACTGTTAAAACTGGTACAGAAGAAATTGATATTTTAGTAAGACTTCCTAAAGAATTAAGAAGCAGTATATCAGATTTATCTAACTTAAATATAAAAATTGGTGATAATGAATTTGTAAAAGTTTCTGACGTAGCTGATATCAAAGTTGTTGAAGGTTCATCAGAAATTAATAAACAAGACAGAATTTATACAGTTTCTGTTTCTGTTAACGATGGTGGTCCTGGATTAGTTGCTATTCAAAATGAACTTGTAAAAGCATTTAATGAAACTAACCCACCTAGTACAGTTTCTTATAAATTCGGTGGAGATTCTGAAAACTTACAAGACGCATCTGGACAATTGGGAGCAGCTCTTGGAATATCATTATTCTTAATATATGCACTACTTGCATCTCAATTTGAAAACTTTGTGTTACCTGTAATTATCTTAGGTTCATTCCCACTAGCTTTCATTGGTATCTTAATAGGACTTGTTACATTCAGACAACCTATTGATATAATGGTTATGGTTGGTATAATAATGCTAGCTGGTATCGTTGTTAACAACGCCATCGTTCTTATTGACTTTATCAATATAACAAGAGAAAGAGGTGTTGAGAGAGCTGAAGCTGTTATTGAATCTTGTAGAACAAGACTTAGACCAATTCTAATGACTACAATGACTACTGTATTTGGTATGTTACCACTTGCTTTAGGAATTGGAGAAGGTTCTGAAATCTATAGAGGAATGGCTGTAACAGTTATGTTTGGACTTTCATTCTCTACATTATTAACTCTAGTAGTTATCCCTGTTCTTTATACTTTGGTTGAAGATATGAACAACAAAGTTCTTGGATTTATTAAAAAATTAATAGCTCCTCTAAGAGAAAAAATGGATAAAAAAGCTGAAATGTATGAAGAAAAAAGAAAATCTAAAAAATAAAAAGGAAATATAAATTTTAGTTAGAATATTAAAATAAAAGATTCTAAAGATTAGTAATAAATATTATTAAAAATTTTGGAAGAGGGATTTGATTATAAATATCAAATCTATTCTTCCTTCATAAATATACTAATTACTAAAATTATCTTGAGGAGGGAAGAATTTATTATGAGAGAAGAGTTTTTACACTATAAAATGCTTATGGTTTATATCAATGAGGCTCAAAAGGCAAGACTTGAAGAGTTCTTTGATGAGATTGGTTTCTACCTTTATGGAATCCATAGAAAAGTTGAAACTGTTTGGAGTGAAAAGTTAAAACATAAAAATTCTAACACTTGGCCGGGAACAGATTGCATCTTCCTTTTAACTGTCCCTGAACAATATGTTGATGAGATGCTTTCTTACTTAAAGACATTTAGAATGTCTTTACCTGCTGGTATTGCAATGTCAGTTGGTATTGTCCCTATGGAAAGAGTTATCCCTAGACTATACGTTGAAGATTTACCTGTTAAAGAAGATCTACTTGAAAAATTAAAGAAAAAACATAAAAATTAAACTAAAAAATGGAGAGTTTTAATTAGCTCTCCATTTTATTTTTCCATCTAAACCATTTATTCAAATTTTCTATCTGCTCATATATCATATATTCAAAACGATTTAAAATATCTTCTCTATTTTTAACATTCTTATTGTAAACTGACCAAACATCATCTAAATTAAATAAACAAACCTTATCTAACTCTTGCAACCTTTCATCTATATCTCTTGGAACTGCAAGATCTAAAAATACATATCTTTTATCTTTGTCTAAATAATTTTCCAATTCATCTCTTTTTAAAACTAGATGTGGTGCTGAAGTAACGCTTATTATAATATCTGAATTAGCCACTGCTTGATTTTTCTTATCAAATCCTATTACACTGACATCTTCATAGATATTTTTTATTTCCAAAGCTTTATGATAAGTTCTATTAGTAATAGTTATATTTTTTACATCTTCTTTTACTAAAAGATGCAGTATACTCTGTGCTAAATCTCCTATTCCCAAGATTAAAACTTTTTTATCTTTAATACTTTCAATCTCATCTTTTATAAATTTAAGTGAGATTGCTTCTAGGGATAGGGCATTATGTGATATTTGACTTTCTGTTCTAAACTTTTTTCCAAGTTCAATCCCTTTATTAAATATAACATTTAAAAATTTTGAACTGATATTTTTCTCCAATGAATCTTGATAACCTTTTTTTATCTGAGCAAGTATTTGATCTTCTCCTTTTATTACAGAGTAAAATCCACAACCTACTTTAAAAAGATACTCAACTGCTTCGTACCCTTTTTTCACAAAAATATTTTCCTCTTGAAAGAACTTATTAAATTTTTCTGATTCAATAAAATTATCTATTGAATTATCTCCAAAATCTAAATAAAATTCTATTCTTAAACAAGTTATTAGACTGACATATCCTTTGATTATTCCCATCTCTTTTAAATCATTTATAAAAGTTTCTGGTTTTTTAGATATAAATCTTTCTCTTTTTTCTGTATCATACTCCAAATGAGATATTCCAATCACAGCGAAACTATTTATATCCATTATAATTTTATCTCTCCATTTTGTACCCATTTTGCTATATCTTTTGTATGATAGCTAATAATTATATCTGCCCCAGCTCTTCTTATAGCATACATATTTTCCATAACAATTTTTTTCTCATCTACCCAACCATTTAAACTAGCAGCTTTTACCATAGAATATTCTCCACTTACATTATAAGCTACCACAGGTAGATTTGTTTCCTCTGATACCACTTTTATAACATCAAGATAAGGTAGTGCTGGTTTTACCATTATAAAGTCAGCTCCCTCCTCTGTATCAGCTATGACCTCTCTTTTATAATCTTTAGAATTTCTAAAATCCATTTGATATGTTTTTCTATCTCCGAAACTTGGAGCTGAATCAGCTGCATCTCTAAATGGTCCATAATAACTTGACGCATATTTTACACTGTAAGCCATTATAGGAGTATTAATATATCCATTCTTATCTAATGCTTCTCTTATAGCTTGTATTCTTCCGTCCATCATATCAGAAGGAGCTACAATGTCTGCTCCAGCTTTAACATGAGATACAGCTATTTTAGCTAGATAATTTAAAGTTACATCATTATTTACATCATTTCCATTTAAAATTCCGCAATGTCCATGAGAAGTATATTCACACATACAAACATCTGTTACTATTAAAAATTCTGGAAAGTTTTTCTTAATATATCTTACAGCTTCTTGAACTATTCCATTATCGTTGTATGCTTCACTTCCAACTTCATCTTTTATTTTAGGAATACCAAACAATAAAAGAGATTTTATTCCTAGGTCTTTTAATTCTTTTAATTCTTCTGAAAGCATATCTATAGAATATCTATATTGATTTGGCATAGAAGGTATTTCTTCTTTAATATTTGTCCCTTCTTCTACAAAAATTGGGTATATAAATTGATCTAGATTGATAGTAACATTTCTTACCATCTCTCTTAATATTCCATTCTGTCTTAATCTTCTTGTTCTTGTAAACATTTTTATCTCCTTGTTAAATAATAAATTGGGACCGATATAATCGATCCCAAAATATTATTAATTATTTAAGATTATACTCTTTTAATAAAGCCTAATTATTTAGAGAAATCCATTGCTGCCATTCTTTGATATTGTTTCCATCTTCTTTGAGCGTCAGCTTTGTTAGTTTTAAATAATTCATCAGCTTGAGCTGGGTTAGCTTTTTTAAGTGTAGCGTATCTTACTTCACCTAATAAGTATTCTTCATATTTATCCCAGTTAGGTTCTTTGCAGTCTATGATTAATGGGTTTTTACCTTCTGCTTCTAAAGCTGGGTTGTATCTGAATATTGGCCAGTATCCACATTCAGTAGCAAGTTTCATCTCTAATTGAGATTTATTCATTCCTTTTCTGATTCCGTGGTTGATACATGGTGAGTAAGCTATAATTAATGAAGGTCCTTGGTGAGCTTCAGCTTCAGCTATAGCTTTTAAGTATTGTTGTTGGTTAGCTCCCATAGAAACTTGAGCTACATAGATGTGTCCATAAGACATAGCTATTGCAGCAAGGTCTTTTTTCTTGAATGCTTTACCAGCAGCAGCGAATTTAGCGATTGCTCCTGTAGGAGTTGATTTAGAAGCTTGTCCTCCAGTGTTAGAGTAAACTTCTGTATCTAGAACGATTACGTTAACGTCTTCGTTAGTTGCTAATACGTGGTCTAATCCTCCATAACCGATGTCATAAGCCCATCCGTCTCCACCGATTATCCATTGAGATTTTTTAACTAGGTATTGTTTTAGAGCTAAGATTTCTTTTGCTACGTCGCATCCGCAAGCTTCTAGCATTGGAACTAATTGATCTTTAATTTCTCTAGTTACTTTAGAAGAATTTCTGTTTTCTATCCATTTTCTGAATAGAGCAGCTACTTCTTCACTAACTTTATCCATAGATTTTTCCATTTCAGTTTGGATTCTGTCTCTTAAAGCTTCTACTGCAACGTGCATTCCCATTCCATACTCAGCGTTGTCTTCGAATAATGAAGATCCCCAAGATGGTCCGTGTCCTTCAGCGTTTTTACAGTATGGAGTTGAAGGAGATGATCCAGAGTAAATTGATGAACATCCAGTTGCGTTAGCTACCATCATGTTTTCTCCGAATAATTGAGTTATTGCTTTTAAGTATGGAGTTTCTCCACATCCTGGGCAAGCTCCGTTGAATTCGAATAATGGTTGAGCGAATTGAGATCCTTTAACTGTGTTTTTAGCAACTAATCCATCTTTATAAGTTACTTTACTGTATAGGTATTCAGCTTTTACATCTTCTTTGTTTTCTTTAGCTGTATCGATAGGTACCATTACTAGAGCTTTTTCTTTAGCTGGACAAACTTCAGCACAAGATCCACATCCAGTACAATCCATTACTGATACTTGCATTCTATATTTTAATCCTTCGAATCCTTTTCCGATAGGGTTAGCTAATTCCATTTCTGGAGCGTTAGCAACTTCAGCTTCATCTAATAAGAATGGTCTGATTGCTGCGTGAGGACATACGTAAGCACATTGTCCACATTGGATACAGTTAGCCATTTTCCATTCTGGAACCATTACTGCAACTCCTCTTTTTTCGTAAGCTGCTAATCCGTTTTCCATAGTTCCGTCTTCATATCCTTCGAATGCAGAAACTGGTAAGTCATATCCTCTTACGTGGTTAACTGGATAAGAGATTTTTTCAGCATATGCTTTAGTTTTATCTTCGCATCCACATCCACAAGCTGAACAACATTCTTCTGAACAAGCTTTTTCTTCAACTGGTAAATCTTTCCAAGCTGGATCAACAGTAATTTCAACTAATCCGTCAGCTCCAACGTCGATAGCGTCCCAGTTTAATTTAACGATGTCGTCACCTTTTTTAGCATAAGATTTTTTAGCATAATCTTTCATATATCCTTGAGCTTCTTCGAATGGGATAATGTCAGCTAATTTGAAGAATGCAGATTGCATTATTGTATTAGTTCTGTTTCCTAATCCGATTTCTTTAGCAAGTTTAGTTGCGTTGATGATATAGAATTTAGCGTTTTTCTCAGCTAATAATTTTTTGAAGTCGTTAGGGATGTGAGTTAACACTTCATCTTTATCCCATACGCAGTTTAATAAGAATGTTCCACCATCTTTTAAGTTGTTGATCATGTCATATTGTCCAACGTAAGCTGGTACTGAACATGCAACGAATGAAGGAGCGTTTAATAGATATGTAGATTTGATAGGTTCTTTACCGAATCTTAAGTGAGATCTAGTAACTCCTCCTGATTTTTTAGAGTCATATGCGAAGTAAGCTTGAGCATATAAGTCTGTTTTGTCTCCGATGATTTTTATTGAGTTTTTGTTTGCTCCAACTGTACCGTCAGATCCTAATCCGAAGAATAAGCATCCTTTTAGTCCTGGTTGAGAAACAACTGTATGGTTAGTTAATGGTAAAGATGTGAATGTAACGTCATCTTCGATACCAATTGTGAATCCATTTTTAGGTTCAGCTTTTGTTAATTCGTCATATACTGCGAATATTTGAGCTGGAGTAGTGTCTTTAGAAGAAAGTCCGTATCTTCCTCCAACGATTACTGGAGCGTTTTCCATTCCGTAGAATAATGCTCTTACGTCTAAGTATAATGGTTCTCCGATTGATCCTGATTCTTTAGTTCTGTCTAATACAGCAACTTTTTTAGCTGTTTTAGGGAATACGTCGAAGAAATATTTAGAAGAGAATGGTCTGTATAAGTGAACTTTTACTAAACCAACTTTTTCTCCTTGTGCTACTAAGTAATCAACAACTTCTTCTGCTGCTTCACAAACAGATCCCATTGCAACGATTACTCTTTCAGCTTCTGGGTGTCCTACATAGTTAAATGGTTTGTAGTCTCTTCCAGTTACTTTTGAGATTTCTCCCATGTAGTGGTTTACGATATCTGGAACTGCATCGTAGAATTTGTTTTGAGCTTCTCTTCCTTGGAAGTAGATGTCGTCGTTTTGAGCTGATCCTTTAGATACTGGGAATTCAGGGTTTAAAGCTCTTTTTCTGAATTTTTCTACAGCTTCCATATCGATTAAGTTTTTGAATACTTCATAATCCATAACTTCAACTTTTTGAATTTCGTGAGAAGTTCTGAATCCATCAAAGAAATGCATGAAAGGTACGCTAGATTTGATAGCTGATAAGTGAGCTACCCCTGCTAAGTCCATAACTTCTTGAACAGAGTTAGTACAGAACATTGCAAATCCAGTTTGTCTAGCTGCATATATATCTTGGTGGTCACCGAAGATTGATAGAGCGTGAGTTGATAATGCTCTAGCAGATACGTGAATAACTCCTGGTAATAATTCTCCTGCTATTTTGTACATATTAGGTATTTTTAATAATAACCCTTGAGAAGCAGTATAAGTAGTAGTTAAAGCCCCTGCTACTAATGATCCGTGAACTGTTCCAGCAGCTCCTGCTTCTGATTGCATTTCTACTAATTTAACTGGTACATCAAATATGTTTTTCATTCCTTTTGCTGCCCATTCGTCAGTATATTCTGCCATTGGTGATGATGGAGTTATTGGGTATATTCCTGCTACTTCTGTAAACGCATATGATGCATAAGCCGCAGCTTGGTTACCATCCATAGTTTGCATTTTTTTTGCCATTTTGTTTCCTCCCTTGACTTTTTTAAGTTTGATCTATTTTGTGTTTTATTTTTGGCTAACTAATTATTTAGATACTATTTCAAATGTATCTCTTGCGATTGCTAATTCTTCATTTGTTTGAATTTTGAAGATTTTAACTTTAGAATCTGCTGCTGATAAGTCAACAGTTCCTTTTTTTCTAACTGAGTTTACTTCGTGATTTAATTTAACTCCCATGAATTCTAATCCTTCAACTACACCAGCTCTTACACCTGCTGCGTTTTCTCCGATTCCTCCAGTGAAGCATATTGCATCTAATCCACCTAATTGAGCAGCATAGTTTCCTACATAAGCTCTGATTTTGTAGATGAACATTTGTTCTGCAAGTATTGCTCTTTCGTCTCCTTCAGCAACTCCATTTTCCATGTCTCTGCAGTCAGAAGATTTTCCATAAACTCCTAAGATTCCTGATTGTTTGTTAAGTCTTGCATCCATTTCTTTATCAGAAAGGTTTCTTTTTCCTTTTATGAATAAAACTGCTGCTGGGTCGATATCTCCACATCTAGTTCCCATCATTACACCTTGTAATGGAGTAAGTCCCATAGATGTATCTATACATTTTCCATCTTTAACAGCTGATATAGATGCTCCGTTTCCTAAGTGGCAAACGATTATTTTTGAATGTTCTGGATTTCCTAATGCTTTTATACATTCTTCAGAAACAAATTTGTGAGATGTTCCGTGGAATCCATATTTTCTTACTTTTAATTCTTTATAATCCTCATATGGTAATGCATACATAAATGCTTTTGCTGGCATTGTTTGATGGAATGCTGTGTCGAATACACCAACGTTAGGTTTTCCTGGCATAAGTTCCATACAAGTTTCAATTCCCATTAAGTTAGCTGGGTTGTGAAGTGGTGCTAACTCATTGTTTGCTTCTATTCCTTTTAATACTTCTGGAGTTAATAAAACAGATTTAGCGAATTCTTCTCCACCGTGAACAACTCTGTGTCCGATAGCGTCAACTTCGTCAACTGATGCTACAACTCCGATTTCTTTGTCAGTTAAAGTGTTTATAAGTAAAGTTAATGCTTCTTTATGTGTAGGCATTGGACTTAAGAATTCTTTTTCGAAATCTTTAGCTGGTACTTCATATTCCATTCTAGAACCTTCGATACCTATTCTTTCACATAATCCTTTTGCAAAAACTTCTCCATTTTCAGGATTTAATAATTGATATTTTAATGATGAACTTCCACAGTTTATTACTAATACTTTCATTAATACACTCCTCAATAATATTTTTTTATGGATTTCTTATCTTTTTTTATCTTTTATTAAGTTAATTGATTATTCTACTCCACACATAGCACAAGCTTGAGCTGAAGTTACAGCTGTTAATACTACGATGTCTTCTGCAGAACATCCTCTTGATAAGTCATTGATAGGTGAAGCTAGACCTTGAATGATTGGTCCGTAAGCATTAGCTCCTGCTAATCTTTGAACTAATTTGTATCCGATATTTCCAGCTGCTAGAGTTGGGAATATTAATACGTTAGCGTTTCCAGATACGTCAGATAATGGAGCTTTGATTTCTCCTATTGATTTAACTATAGCTGCGTCAGCTTGTAATTCATCGTCAAATCTGAATCCAACTTTTCTTTCTCTTAAGATAGCTCCTGCATCTTTAACTAAGTCTACACACTCATGGTTTGCAGATCCTTTAGTTGAGAATGTTAAAAGTGCTACTCTAGGGTTGATACCTGCGATTGTTTCAGCTGTTTCAGCTGCTGAAGTAGCGATATCTGCTAATTGTTCAGAAGTTGGTCTTGGAATTACTGAACAGTCTCCAAATAATAATACGCTTCCGAATAAATCTTGTTTTTGAGTTAATTCCATTACGAATACAGAAGAAACTGTTTTTACTCCTGGTTTAGTTCCTATAACTTGGATTCCAGCTCTTAATACGTTAGCTGTTGGAGATAAAGATCCTGATACCATTCCGTCAGCATCTCCCATTTTTACAAGCATAGCTCCTAAAAAGTTTACATCTGTTGTTAATATTTCTTTAGCTTTTTCAAAAGTCATTCCTTTTTTAGCTCTCATTTCAGCGAATTTATGAGCATATTCGTCCATTCTTTCGAAGTTAGCTGGATCTACTATTTTAGCTCCTTCTAAAGAAATTTCATAAGCTTTAGCGTCTAAAGCTATTTTTTCTGGATTTCCAATTAATACTGGACGTGCTAATTTTTCTTTTAAAATTTCAGCTGTTGCTCTTAATACTCTTTCATCTGTTGCTTCTGGTAGAACGATTCTACTGTAAGCTTGTAAAGCTCTTTTTCTTACTTTTCCTAAAAAACTCACTTTTAGTCCTCCTTAAGGTTCACTTTAACTTATTTTTTGATATTTTACTGTTAAACAGTATTAAACACATCATAAAATCTTTCACATATATATTAACAAATTTTCCGACTATTTACAACATTTTTTTATTTTTTTGTTAACTATTATTGTAATTTCTAAAAAAATTTTTAATCAAATATTGCATCAATGTAGTCTTTTACATTAAACTCTCTTAGATCTTCGATTTTTTCTCCAACTCCAATGTACTTTATAGGCTTTTTAATCTCTTCAGAAATACTGAAAACTATTCCACCTTTTGCAGTACCATCAAGTTTTGTAACGATAAATCCAGTTAGTTTTGTAACTTCGTTAAATATTTTTGCCTGTGAAAGTCCGTTTTGACCAGTAGTTCCGTCTATTACTAAGATAGACTCATATCTAGTATGTCCTAATTTCTTTTGAATTATGTTATTGATTTTTTCTAGCTCTTTCATAAGATTGCTTTTGTTATGTAGTCTTCCAGCAGTATCTATTATTAGTAGATCAGCTTTCTTATCTTGAGCTACTTGGATAGCGTCAAATACAACTGCTCCCGGATCACTTCCCTGTTCTTTCTTTACTATTTCTACTCCTGCTCTTTGTCCCCATTCTTCAAGCTGTTCGATTGCGGCAGCTCTGAATGTATCTGCAGCTCCAACTATAACTTTTTTTCCTTGAGATTTGTATTTTTTGGCTAATTTTCCAATAGTAGTTGTTTTTCCAACACCATTTACCCCAACAACTAAGATTACATTTAACTCTCCATCAACTATATCAAGCTCGTTTCCCTCTGTAATTAAGAATTTTGTCATTACATCTTTTAAAACTTCATATATATCTTCAGGATTAGTTATTCCTCTTTTTCCAACTTCTTTTTCTAAAGCACTGACAATTTTTACAGTCATATCAAATCCAATATCAGATTGAATTAAAAGTTCCTCTAATTCTTCATAAAGGTCTGCATCAATAGTAGTTCTTCCAGAAAAGATGTTTTTTATCTTTTTGAAAAGTCCCTCTCTAGTTCTAAATAATTTTTCTTTTAGACTTGTAAAGAAACCTTTCTTCTCAGTTGGTTCCACTTCTCTTTTTGGTGTTTCAATAACTTCTACTCTTTCCTGAATATTCTCTTTAACTAAAGAATTTCCTTCTTTCTCGTCAGATTTTTTTTCTTCATCTATATTAATTTTTTCTTTAGTTACTACTTCTGGTGTAGGTTCTGGTTGAACAACAACCTTTTCCTCTTCAACTAAAACTTCTTCTTTAATTTGAGATTCTTCAGAAACTTTTTCAACTACCTCTTCTTTTTGCTCAATTATCTCTTCTTTTTCCTCTTTCTTTTTTCTACCAAAAAGTTTATCAAAAAATCCCATCTTTCCTCCTAAAACATTTATACTAATTACTTCTTTCTCTTTCCATTATCTTATCATAAAATTCATATTTTTTCAATATATAGTGGTTTTTCCAATAATTAAATTGCAAAAAATTTTTTTCTATTATAAAATGTAAGAAAATTATATTTTATTTTTAAATTTATGAAAGGATAAAAATGAGTGCAAAACATTTAGAAATTTTAATAGATGAATTTAATAAACTTCCTGGAATTGGAAGAAAATCGGCTACACGTCTTGCTTTTTATATAATGAACTCTGATGAAAAAACTGTTGAGGATTTTGCTAAGGCTCTAAGAGATTGCAAAACTCTTGTAAAAAAATGTAAAGTATGTGGAAACTTTAGTGAAAATGATACTTGTGATATTTGTGATGATATGACAAGAGATCACAAAACTATCTGTGTGGTAGAAGATTCGAGAGATATTATAAATCTTGAAAAAACTGGAAAATTTAACGGAGTTTATCATATATTAAATGGTAAAATCGCTCCTCTTGATGGAGTTACACCAGATAAACTTAATATAAAATCTCTTTTGGAAAGAATTACAGCTGATGATATAAAAGAGGTTATTTTTGCTCTAAGTTCTGATTTAGAAGGAGAAACTACTGTTTTATATCTTACAAAACTTTTAAAACCTTTTGGAGTTACTGTATCAAAACTTGCTAGTGGTATCCCTATGGGAGGAAATATCGAGTACGCCGATAATGCCACTATAGCAAAAGCTCTTGAGGGTAGAGAAATTTTATAAT
>ERZ791889.491-NODE-491-length-18079-cov-4.003995_pt1 | contig 18079 bp, 22 predicted proteins | sample MGYA00510156_ERZ791889 | MGnify/ENA primary metagenome ERZ791889 (study PRJEB30046, sample SAMN00792108) | human gut metagenome | study: EMG produced TPA metagenomics assembly of the A metagenome-wide association study of gut microbiota in type 2...
CATGCAAGTTCAGACAAAACTTCATCTGATTGCAACTCAAGATTTTTATAAATTGCCAGCTTATCTATATTTGATACTATATTTTCTTTAAAGCTGTTTTCAAATTCAATTGCCAATGTTCTTAGATTTTTATACTTTTTCAAGTTTTCAGGAAAAATCTTTTGATAATCAGCATTAAAAAGATTATTCATCTTCTTCTCCCTGATAATGAATTTCTATTGCACTATCCTGTGCTATATGAGTTTTCTCTATTTTTGTAAAAACAGGACTAACAACTTCTACTCTTTTTGCTCCTGCCTGAATCAAGAGCTGTATTAATTTATTTGGGTTTATATCTCTTCCAAGTTTTTCTTTTTGCCACTTTTTATATTCTTCCACAGCCTTATTTACAGAAGATGTTATAACTGTTACATCATCTTCTTTGCTAAGCCACCATTTGACATTTATAGAATATTTTTGTGCCGTTGGAGCATTAACTTCAACCTTATCTGTAAAAGGTCTTATATCTTCTGCTGATAAAACTTTATCCACAATTTCAAGCACTTCTTGTTTTGGAATTTCTCCATTTTTTAATAAAGGAATAGCTTTTACAACTCCCGGATTGCTTTCTGGAGTATAAATATAAGTATCTACAATGTCTTGATGTGCTGTAAGAGTATAATATTTATATGCTGCAATAGGTCCTGCAGTTGAAAAAGATGTTGGTTTAAGTCTTATTCTTTCTCTCAAACTTTCATCTTCTTCCTGATTAGCTCCACCAGAAGATACATTTATATTTTCTACTGTATAAAGATATGGAATATCATCTACTATTGTGTCTATTTCTCCTATTTGGAGATTATTCCCTGCAACCCCTTCTGTTAAACAAGTAACATGACCTGTGACTTCTCTGCTCCCTATTTCAAGTTCTATATTTTCATCTAATTCAAAGTATAAATTTCCCGCTGCAATCTTATGACCTTTAGGGATAGTTATAGTCTCTGGAAATATTTTAGAAAAAGTGTATTTAACTGTTGCTTTTGCACCTTTTGCTAAATTTCTTTTTACTCCAACTATTTCTCCCAGAGCTTCAAGGTATACTCCTTCAGAATATCTAAGAAGATTCATTTTACCTGTAAAATTTATATTATTATTTGCAATAGACAAAATATAAGTAACCCACGAAATAAAATCATTGACAGGATCTCCGTCTTTAACTGTTACTCCCATTATTTCTTCATATCCTTTTTTCAAAGCTAATTCTAATTGAGAAATATCATTATCAATAAATTTTATATCACTCATCTGAAATCACCCCCTTTATATCTGCTGACATCTGCCCTTTTTCAATATAGGCATCAGAAATAGTTACTTCCGATACTTTATAACGAGGTTCTTCTCTATCTATTTCATCTGAAATATCTGCTACAAGTTCAGCTTTTGCTACTTCTTGAGGTTTATCTGTATTCTCAGCTATTATTCCTTTTTCTCTTGCAAGAGGAACATTATATTTAATGCGAGATACAATATTTTCTACATTTTGCATAACTTCTTTTTCTGTTGTAGCAGGTTTGAATACATAATTTTTTTCTACATTATCTATTTTTATATCCATTAGTTATACTCCTTCAGCTGCACAGATAATCCCATTTTTATAACAGTTCCGACTGGACTGTAAGCCTTATAATTTTCACTCATTCCTGTTACTACATACCAACCATTACCAACAACTTTTCCTCCAAGGATAAACTTCAGCTTTTTTCCCTGCTTCATATATTCTTCAATTTCTTTCGCTGCTGCAAGTGGATTTACATTCCAAGCAGCATTAAGATGAATATCAAACTTTAAAGTATCTAGCTGAACTCCATCAAATTGCAACTTAGGTTTATTTCCAATTATTTGATGTTCTGTCCAGCGAACTGACTTATCTGCGGAAAAATTATTTATAGTTTTTATGTAGTGAGAACTACAACCGAATATAGTTTTTCCCAAACTTCCTACAATCATTTTTCCCTCCTATTTTACTGGCTTACCTGAAGTATCTCCTCCAGCTTTCACTCCAGAATGTCCATGATTAATTAAAGAAACTCCATCTGCAACAACATCATTGGTTGCATTCATCCCACCGTTTAATTGGATATCACCATTTATTGTTATATCTCCTGTTATAGATATTTTAGGACATATAATCTCTATATCTTTTTTACAGTCTATAAATAATTTTGAAGTGTTTTCATCATAAATTATTTGAGTTCCATCAGAATAAAGAGTGAGAGTTTTTCCTTTTCCAGCTCCTTGCATAACTGCTTCAACTTCATTGAAACCAGCCCCAAGATAATATCCAGAGGAACCATTATCTGCTATGAGACATAAGCCATGTTCTCCAACAACAGGCATTGAATACTGCTTAGTTCCTTTATTTCTTCCTTGAAATACAATAAGTTCAGCTGTATGTTCTTCTATATCCTCAAGAACAGCTTTTACTGTACCTTTTTCATAATTGACAATAGAAACAGTTCCGTATCTTATCATTGCTGTTCTTCCTCCTCGATTTTTCTTATATCAATAGATAAAGTATAATCTTTAAAATCTGTATCTATTTTAGTTACAAGATACTTTCCATTAAATATCCCGAGCCCTAAAATATTTATTGTATTACCCACACTTAGAAGCTGTTCTTTTCCAAGAAGTCTTATGTTTCCTCTTACAGAATTTTTATTTTTTTCTTTTAAAGCTTTTTCAGCAAGTTTACCGAGATACTCTTCTTTCTGTTTTTGAGTTGTTCCAGGAGGCTCTTTTTCTTCATTTATGAATAGAACTCTCTGTGTCCCTCTTTTATATCCAGGTCTTTGTTTTGTGAAAAAACTTTTTTCAATTTTTTTAGCAGCTAAGCTATCATAATATGATATTCTACAACCTGCATATGTATCTGTATCATCTGTAGAAAAAGAATAAGACATTAAATCTTCACGGCGTATAGTTAAAACAGGCTCTTTTTTCTCATATAATGCCTCTTCAATTAAAATTAATTTATCATTATAAAGTTTTACAAGAATACCTGCTTCTTTTCCAAGCCTTTTTAGAAAATTAAAGTATGTTTCAAGTTTTGCTTCTGCTCTTTTATATTCAAATTTAAAATCTACTTCAAACATTAATTCCAAGTTGCATTCTGCTGCCACATCTCTTGCTATTTTTTCAAGAGTAACTGCTTCCCATACTCTATGCCTTTTATTGTCCATAACATTTGATGTTATATCCACAGATAAGGCTCTTATTGTGCAAATATCTGGCGGTCCAGAATAGCTGACTTCATCAATGTAAAAAGTTCCTATTTTAATTTCTACCTGATCCAAAGTTTCCCAATTATGTAATATAGCTTTTGCTTCTATTTTCTCTCCCTTTAAAGGAGCCCAGCCATCTATCCATAACATTTTTCTGTTTTGAATTGCTATTTCGAGAGTATCGAACTCATTTAAAGAGTCAGAATGAGAAAAACTAATCAAATCATGATTTATATATGCAGTTATATCTTTCCCTTCATAGAGAACTTGAAGTTCTAATTTTCTTGTATCTCCTATAAACATTTTTATCTCCTCCACGGAGGAACTGTTTCCTCATATGATTTAATAGCAACATTATCTTGATATTTAATCTTAACTCCTGCAGAAAAAATAACTGTATCATTGTATTCAGGGTTTAATTCAAGAAGAGTGTTGTATGATTTTGAGTCATCAAATAATTTATATGCAATACTATCCCATGTATCTCCTAAGATTGTTGTATATATCTTATCTGCCATTTCTACCCCTCCTGAACATTTCTCTTTCATATCTGTCAAAATATGCTTTAAATTCCTCATATTTCATTCTTGCATCGTTTTCTAAAACTTCTTTCACTCCTTCTGCATTGGGAGCAGTAATAACTGGAGCATAAGTAAATTTAAATTCATTATTGTAAGAAGATTGACTTCCTACATTTTCATAAGCTCCTATTAATCTTCCTGTTTTTTCCCAAAGATTTAAACTATTTACATCATTATTTAAAGGAATAACTGCTTCAGAATATCCTCCTTCTCCTATCATTGCTACTGTTGGAGATGATACAATTCCTCCTATTGCAAATTTGGGAATATCTATTTCAGGAACTGCAATTGTAGGAATTGTAAAATTAGGATATGAAGGGTATGTATTTTCAGTAACTTCTGTTAAAGAATTATTATTTTCTGTAAAAAATTGATTTGAAAACCTTTCTTTTCCTTTATTCCATAGATAAGATGCTTTATTTTTTATAAATCCTGTTATACTGAAATTCTTTATTTCTTCAAATATTCCTAAGAAGTAATCTTTTAATTCCTTTCCAGCATTTTTTAAATTTTCGACTTTTTCTTTCATGTAATCAAAAGGAATACCTAATACAGCTACAGCTTTATCCTTGAACTCATTAAAGTTTTCTATTCCATTCATAACCATATCAACAAGTTTTTCTTTAAGTTCCGATGCTTTTAATTTTATAGTATCCCAATTTTCATATATAGATTTTCCAGCTTTTATTAAATATCCAATAGGTCCAAGCATATACCAATATTTATCTACTACCTCTCCTATTTTCTGCTTAAGTTCTACTGCCTTTTGTTTTACTGTATCCCAATTTTTATATAATAAATATCCTGTTGCAACAAGGGCTGTTATTCCAACAACAGCAAGTCCAATAGGATTAGTTAACATTGTTATTCCCATCGAAGCAACTTTTCCTATATTACTAAATAAAAGTTTAGTTCCTTTGAATATTTTCCCACCTACTACAATTCCTTTTTTCCCTATATTTGATAAACCTGTAACTGTGCTTGTAAATATTTTTTTAGAATCCAACAATTTTTTTAATAACTGTTTTTCTGTAATCTTTCCAGCTAATTTTGTATATCCTGCATAGGCATTCATTCCTAAAGAAATTGTTTTTAAACCAAGACCAAATCCATATAAAGCTCCTGTTCCATATACAAGAGTTTTAACAAGACTTTTAAACCCTTCTGGATTTTCTTTCATCATCTTAGTAAGATTTTGAATAAAAGGAGTTATGGTTTTAAGTCCTTCTTGTAAAAAAGGAATTAATTCTGTTCCAAAGTCAGCTTTTAAAATTTCTAATTGAGTTTTAAATACTTGTAACTTATTTTCTGTTGTATCTGCTCTATTTTGATATTCTTTATCTGTTGCCCCTTGATAACTTTCTTTATTTTTTACTAAAGATAAATTCTGATTATATTTTTCATAAGAAGACAAAATATTTGCTCCTGCTACTTTTCCTTCTTCTCCGAAAAGCATTGTCATAATAGCAGATTGCTGTTCTTCTTTTGCTTTGCTTAAAGCAGAAAAAACAATATCCATTGCTTTTTCAGAATCTTTTTTAGCCATAACAGCTAGATATTCAGAATCTAATCCTAAAATGTCAAGAGCTTCTCTTTCAGATTTATCTGCTGCCATTCCTTTTGATAAGACATTAAGAAGTTTTTTTGCACCTGTTGCTGCCACTTCAGGAGCCATTCCCATTTCTATAAGAGATGCTCCAAGAGCTGCAGTCTGATTTTCTGCCATTCCAGCAAGTTTTGGAATATTACCTAATCTTGTTATAAACTCTGAAATCTGCCCTTCTGTTGCTCCGGTATTATTACCAAGAATATTTATCTGGTCAGTCAGCTCTTTTAATTGAGTTAAATCCATTCCAAAAGCATTTTTCCAGTTAAACATATATTTTGAAGCCTCATCTCTGTTCATATTGAAAGCAACTGCCATTTTAGCAGCTTCTTCTATATATCCAAGAGCCTCGTCTTGTTTTAATCCAGATTGCCCTGCATTTGCTGCCATTCCATATAAATCTTCTAAATCTATTGCAATATTCTTTTTCGTAACAAGTTTTTGTAAATCAGACTTAAATTTTTCTTCATCTTCTTTTGTAGAAAAATCAAATTGTTTTTTGACATCAGCAAAAGCACTTTCAGCACGTATGGCTGAATTTAATACCGGAGTTGCAAGACCTGTTACTATACCTGCTGTCTTTAAAGCAGATGTCCCTTTCCCTGATACCATTACAGATTTATTTTTAATTTTTTCTGTTTTTTGATATTTTTCAAGAGCTTTATTATAAGAAGAAGCTTTTTTTTCAAGTTCTCCATAAGATTTTGCAATATCTTTTACAGAAACATTTTGTTCTTCTAAAGCTTTTTTCGTTTTTTCAAATTCCTCATTATTTTTTCTTTGAGTATTTTTTAATTTTCCCATTTTATTTTCTAAATTCTTATATTGCTTAGTAAGAGAATTTGTTTCTTTATTGTTTTCAGAAATTTCCTTTTCTAATTTAGAAAAATTATTTTTACCACTTTGTAATTTATTGCTAACAGTAACTAATTCTACTTTAAGTTTCTTATACTCTTCTCTTAAATTACTGTTATTTCCTTTATTTTGCTTCATTTCTTGAGAAATTTGAGATAATCTATTTTTTAAATCTTTCTGCTTATCTTTTAATTGAGAAAGTTCCTCTTCCATAGCTTTGTATGTTTTATTAAGATTTTTTCCTGTATCAGAAGTATTTTTTATTGTGTCTCTCAAATTTTTAAGTTCTTTATTGGTAGACAGTATATCATTTAATGTTTCTTGCTTTGTAAGTTGAAGTTTTTTATATTTATCCAATTTAGATCTTGTCTGATTTAATTCGGCAGTTTTTTTATTAACTTCATCTATGATACTTCCTGCTGTTTTAAATGTCTTGGTAAATGCTCCTGAAAGAACAGCTCCTATTCCAAAGCTTATAGCCATTTGTTTTACTGCCATAATTTCCTCCAAAAATAAAAAAACCACCTATTCTATAAAGAATAAGTGGTTATATAACTAAATTTTTTTAATCGGTAAGATTGCCAAGTAACCAAGAAAATATAATAACAACTATTATTATTGCAAGGGCTACATGAATTGCAAAATAAAATACACAAAGAATTATTATCAAGAAAATTACTAAAATTTTCATAATTTTAGGAAAAGTTTTGGTCCAAAATTCACTAGGTTCTGGAGTTTCTTCTTGTTTTGCCTTTTCAATATCTTCTTTAAATTGGTCTTTTGCTTCTTTCATTTCTTGCTTAGCTTCTTTTAAAGTATCCTTAAAATCTTTAAAAGAATTTTTTAAATCTTGCTTAGCTTCTTCATATTCTGCTCTTGCTTTAATTTTTCTTTGCTTTTCTTTTTCTTGATATTTAGAGTATTTTTCTTTCAAACTTCCAAATAGACTTGACATTTTTATCCCTCCTACTTAGATTATACCTTATAACCTAAGTAGGAGCAACCACTTATTTATTTGAATTATATTTTGCTTCTAAGACAGAAGTTAAACTTTCGAGCCAAGAACTCCATTCATACAATGGTTTTTTTAACCAGTAATCAATGGAAGTTTTGGTTTCCATTGAAAGTATTATTGCTGTTTCTCTGATGATATCTCCTGTTCTTTTTTCTCCTTGTCTTTTTCCAACATTTCTTGAAGTTGTTCCAAGACCGATTTCCCGAAAAAACCCTTAACCATATTAGTAAGTTTTATGAAATCTTCTCCTGCCATAGAATTTAATTCTTCAGGTCTAAGGTCTAATAATTCACATAATACACATGCTTGATATCCTCTTACTGATTCCATTCCAGTAATAGGATAATCAAAACCTTGCTTTAAAAAGTTTTGTTCTGCACGAATAATAACGTCTGCTGTAAATTTTTCTTTATTTAGAACTACTTCTGTAATAGTTCTTTTTTCTCCACCAAATCTCTCAATAACTAAAGGTTTTGATAACTTCATTTTACCCTCCTACATTCCCATTGCTGTTCTTGTTTCTGTTAAATAATCTGTTCCTTTTACTTTGAAAATCATATTTGTTTTATCTACTTCAAATACTTCTTCTCCATCATATTCAACTTTCATATAATTAACAGAAAATTCTTGCTTAGAATCAGTTGGTTTCCCTACTGAAAGTTTCCCTTGAGTAAATCCTTTTGGATAACCTTTAATCATTATTCTATACTTACCATTAACAAGTTTTCCGTTACTTTGGTCTGAAGATTGAAGTCCTGCTTTTAGTTCAAGAGCATATGCTCTTTGCTCAAGCATGTTATAGTTTTTGTCTACAAGAGTTCTAAAATTTAATCCTAGAGTCATTGCTTGAAGATGTCCAATTGTTGTTGAATCAATTTCTCCTGCAATTCCTGCCCCTGAAATAGTTTCACTCATAAATTGGATATCTGGTAAATCTGCATCCACTAGAGCTGTTTCTGATTTACTTCCATCTACATATAATAAATAATTGACAACTTTTTCCGGTATGATTCCTGGTCCTGTTAATGCCATTTTTTGTTACCTCCTAAAATTAAAATAAATTATTGTAATAAGTAGTATCTATTTCTAAATCAAATGAAATATCTTCTGCTGGAAGTGCCGGACTGAAGAAAACTTTAAATTTAATTTGTCCGTTTATTAAAGAAGTTGTTGGGTTATCTTCTTCTCTAAATTCTACTCTTCCACCAATAAGTTTTCCTGCTGCTTGTAATCCATTTAACCAAATATTTACACTGTCAGTAATAGTTGTAATAAGATTTTTATTTGTAGGTTCATCTACTTTTTGCCAGTAAGTTTGGACAAGACTATTTGTTAAGAAGTTAAACATTAATCTTGATGGAACAAAGTTATCTTTTGGATCTGTTACATCTGGATAACATCCTGTTCTGTTACCCCATGCTTTCCATCCGCCAATCCAGTTGATAGCAGTTGTAATTCCATTACCATTTAGGTAATTTGCTTCATCAAGTCCTAAAAATACCTCTGTTCCGTCAGCCAGACAAGTAGAGTCTGCTTTTATATTTTCGTTTGATGGAGATTTATAAGGGATTCCATCATTTTCAGCAGCAAGGCTTTGAATTAAACAAGCTCTTTGAGTTGATAAATGATATTGAGTATCTCCAAGTTTTACTTTTGGATAACATACATCAAGATATGTTGACACTAAATTATTATCATTTTTATGTTTTGCCGCATCTGAATACTTTGTAACAGTTTTTGTATCAATATCCACAAGGGCAAAACCTTTAAAATGTCCATTTATAAGACTTGCTTTTGTTTCCATTACTGCTGCTACAGTTGAATCTGTTGACCATTTTGGTGCAAGAATTAGGTTTGGAACAAGTCTATATTTAGGGAATACAGTTGAAACACATTCTAATCCTTTCTTTCCACCAGTTGATGGGTCAATTCCTCCAACAATATCTGTATTTTTTACAGCAGTTGGGTCTAATTTGTCATAATTTACTGATAAATTCTTTCCAGGAACTTCTTCTTCTCCTGTCTGAACAATCATTAAATATCCCTCTTCTGTAAATTCAGATGTATATGTAATAGTAGGTGTTATTTTTAAAGTATCAGCAATAATTCCTGTATCTTTTATAATTGCTGTTTTATTTTCACCTAAAGGTACACTTTGACTTTCTACTGTTTTTTTATGTTTTGCAGGATCTAAAACATTTACTAAAACAATAGGACCTACTCCAAATTTACTAAAATGTGCATCTATTGCTTCACATAATGTATAGTTTTCAAAATCGTTTACAAATCCAAATTCTTTTACAGCTTCTTCATATGAAGAACATAATATAGGAGTATTTATATTCTGTTTTTCACACATATTAATAGGTGCTGTTCCTACATAAAAAGGTGTAATTGCATCTGTTTTTGTTGCAACAAGTGATGTTGCTGTTTCTGAAGTTCTAACTCCATGATTAAAAGCCATTTTTATTTACCTCCTAATTTTTTTAATAATTTTTTATAAAAAACATTTTCTTTTGTTCCCGAAATTTTTATATTATTTTTATTTTTTGCAAAATTATTATCTATATTGATAAATAATTCTTTTATTTCTGGATAATCTTCTATTGCTGCCTGAACATTTCCAAAAGATAAATCTTCATATACCGTTCCAGAAATAAGTCCATATTTTCTTATAGCAGGACCAATATACATTTTTAAAAATGCTTTTTCAGGCTCTTTTTTTACTTTTTTTTCTGCCATTTTTCCTCCTATTTCCCATTTATCCAATCATCTACATCTGTACGATATGTCTTAATTCTTATAAAATTAAATAGAATACTTGCTGCCATATATAAACCAGCACAGTCAATTTTCCATTCCATATCAGTACAAATCTCAAATTCATTTAAATATGTTCCCTCTTCTAAAATATCTTTAGAAATATTCTCAATCATTTCATACATAGTTTTATAAGTTTTTTCTGTATCTTTTATATATAAAACTATACTTGTTTCTATTGAAATCTGCTTGCTCTCTAATGTATTCTTTCCTGAAGAAGCTACTATCCCTACTGTAGGAACAAGTTCCTCTGGATTTTCTGATGGAATTGGTCCAATTATAACTTGTGGAACTGCAACATCTCCGTTAGCAGTATCAAGTTTTAAATATCTGACATTTTCTTCTATTATTAATTTTAGTTCTGTTTCCAAGTCATATATCTTTTTCATAGATACCCCTTTAAAATCCGTTCTATTTCTCTATCCATATTTTTTTCTAATATTTCAGGAGCTTTCTTATCTATATATTCTTGAATACTTTCTGTTCTAAGCATTTGAGGAATAGAAACTGTTTTTAAATCCTGTATTTTTGTTGATTCTTTTCTGCTTTTACTTTTCCTTTGGAAAATACCTTTATGCCCATTTTTCATAGTAGCAGTAAATGGTTTTCCAAATAAATAAGGTTTCCCTTTTACAGCTCTTTTTCTTTCTCTTTTTTTTACTCTTACATAAATAGTTCCATCTGATTTTTTTGATGAGAAAAATTTATGAAGAGAAAGTAAGGGAGCTTTTGAAGTAATGTATCCTGTTGTATTACTAAAAGTAGCTTTTTTTACAGATAACTTATTCTCTATTTCAGAAGATTTAATTGCATAATTGCTTGTTACATCTTTTTTTAAATCTTTTTTTATAGTTGTAATTGACCTGTTTACTGCAGAAGTAGTAGCTCTTTCTATTCCGTTTTTAACTCCAGAAAGAAGTTTTTCAGCCTTTTCAAGATTTTTTATTTCAACAACTGCCATTAAAATGCACTTGATTCCTTTAATCTTATTATTGTCATTCCCTCTTCTTCAAACCAGTCATTTACAAAATAAGATGTATTATTTACTTTTAGTCTTTTTCCAGGATTTCTTCTTGGTAAAGTAAATTCACTTGTTTTTAAATATAAGATTAAATCAACAGAATAATAGACATCATCTATTGCTTCCTCTGAGAAATCTTTATTAATATGTTCTATGACACCAATATACTGCTTTTCTTCAATATTTATATTTTCTCCCATTTCATCAATATTCAGGAAGATGTCTATATCTTCCTGAAGCATTGACTTAAAAGGTGAAAGTTTATTTATTACTTCCTCTTTTTCCATTTTTACCTGCCTTTTCTTCCTCTTTAGGTGGCTCTTGTGTTTCTTCCTCAGAATTTTCTTCATTTACAGGTACTTTTGGAATATCTTCTTCTTGAGTATCATTTTTATCTTCTACTGCATCATCTTCTAATATCTCAATAGTTCCTGTTGATAAAAGATAAGCTTTTTCCTGCTCGTCAACATTTATTACTTTCTCTATCCCTATTTCATTTTTTCCATATTTTCTTAAAAATTTTACTTTCATTTTTCCTCCTGTTCGCTAGTAGCGAAATGTGAATAGGGTTGCCCCTATTCAGCATCACAAACTATAACATTGAAATATCCTGAAAGGTCATCAGGTTGTAAAACTGGTCTTGCTTCAGTAGTGATATTTTTTGTCTTTTTATTTGGAGAGTCTACATCAGAAAATCTTTTTACCATATGAACATCTGATGTTCCCATATTAATCACAGGAGCATAAAGGATTTTTCCTTCTGTTGAACCACCTAAAATCATATTTGTAGGCATAAGTTGAATTTCTTTTCCGTCATATCCGATAACTTTTCTTGAATATCTGAATAATTCAACACCATATGTTTTATAAGTTCCAAGCCACACAACTCCTGGATATTGTCTTACAACTTCTTTTACAAATTCTGATTGTAAATCTCTACTTAAAATATCCTTTTTAAATTCAGAAGAGTTCATAAATTTATCTGCTGCAGTAAGTCCCATTACAACATTTTTTATAATAACTCCGCTTTCTTCTGCTTTTGCAAGAATTCTGTCAAGAGATACAAGAGGATTTACTCCAGTAGCTCCCCATTTGTCATTACTTTCAAGAGTTACCATATTTTCAATTCCATAATCAACTTCATATGCAGCTTCTGATGTTCCTGATGTAACTTTTCCTGTTGTTAAAAATTGAGAAACCATTAATTCCTCTTTATTTGAAATGTATCTTTCTTGGTCTGTTAATATTTGTGCAATTCTTTTTCCTACTCTTTTTGCAGGATCATAATCTCCGAAGAAATTCATTCCAGCTTCTCTTACAAAATAATCTTTAGGACCTAAAGTTCTTGATACTGCAATGTTTGGTGCAAAGATTAAATTTGTAGAAGTTTTTCTATCTACAATAGGTCTCCCTGATTCTAAAGGTGTAACAAAAGGTGCTACATGTTCTCCGCCTTTTGTAATTTCAAGCATAATTTCTTCTGTTGCAACTGTTTCAGCGATGTTAAAAAATAAATCTGTTAAAAAATTTTTCTTTGGTTGCCATGCATCTCTTATTTCTCTTACTGTTTTTGGTGTATACATATCAAAACTATTTGCCATTTTTTCCTCCTATTATCTTAAGAATAATCCTATTTTTCTTAACTCTTGTTTTAATTTCAATTTTTTTCCTGCATCTTCTGGTAATAACACAAAACTTTCTACTAAATATGCTGATAATATACAAGAACATTCTTTTGATGCTGCTGCATCTTCATAAGCTATAGCATACGGAGCTGTATAAGTTGATTCGTCGTATTTTCCATAATTTCCAGCTGAGTCTACACCAATTACATCTCCTGCCTTAACTGCATTTTTTACAGTTAATGGTAGTGAAACTAAAGGATAATCTCCATGAAATATTTGTTTTTCCACATTAGCGAATTTTACATTATTTGCCATTTTTTCCTCCTTAAACTATTTTGTTATTCCTAATTCTTTTAAAGCTGAATTTACTACATCATTAAAAAGTTGTTCTTTTTGACTTCCTGCTGCAGAAGAAGTAATTCCATTTATTCCAGCTTCATCTTTTTCTGTTTCCATTTTATCTATTGTTTTTCCAGCTTGTTCTGAACCTAAGTTATATAAATCAACTATTACATCTCTGCAATCTCTAGGCTCTTTAAACTTAGCTTTATTTACAATATCTTTTGCTCCTGCACTGTAAATTTTGATGTTATCTAAGTCCTGTATTCTTTTTCTCTCTGCCATAACTGCTTTTTCTACGGCATCACTAATTGCATTTTTTATTGTATCTTTTCCTGTTATGGAATTTAAAATTTCATTTTGAAATTCATTTAATAATTCTGGGTGTTGTGCTTTTAATTCTGATAAAGTCATTTTTTCCTCCTTGGTTTTTTTATTTAAAATATCTGAAAGTGCCTGTGGTATTTTCTTTGAATTTTTTAGGCTCATTGTACATACATTTGCAATATTTGAATTGACTATACTTGTTTCATAGTTAGCAATTTCATCAATAAATCCAGCTTCAAGAGATTCTTGAGCATTAAAGAATGTTTCTTCATCCATTTTTTTTGCTATTTCTTCTCTTGAAAGCGAAGATTTTTCTTCATATAAATCAAGAATATTTTCTTTTGTCTTATTTAGGTGTTCTATCGCTTTCTGCATTTCTTCAGCATTTGAATATCCCATATATATTAATGGATTGTGTATCATGAAATAACAACCTTTTCCCATTACAGTTTTTCCTGCTGCAATAGCAATTAAAGTTGCTGCTGAACAAGCCATTCCATCAATATATGCTGTAACTTCTTTTTCTTGTGATAATCTTTTAAGTTCGTGATAAATAGATAATGCTTCTGAAATATCTCCTCCTGGAGAGTTAATTTTTACAGCAATTTTTTTTACATTTTTTAATTGCTGGAGTTGTTTTGCAAAGATTAAAGAACTTGTTTCTCCAAATTCCTCCCATGCCCATTTTGTAATTTCTCCAGAAATTCTTATTTCTCCTTCATCCTCTGATAAATTTTTAACTGAAAAAAATAAATTTTTAGCCATTCATTTCACCTCCTCTTATTTTTTGAATTTCTTTTTCAATTTCTGCAATCTTCTTTTCTTCCTCAAGCCTAGCCTCTAACATTTCATCAAAGTCTAAACCACTTTCAGCTGCTATAATTCCTCTTGTAGTAGTAAAATTCTCAAGAGATTTTGTATTTGCATTAGCTTCCTTCAACGGATCTAATGATGATTTTCCACTTCCTACCCAAATACAACGGGTAAAAGCATATCTTACTGCTGAATCTTCAAAGAAACGAGGACAATCTATATCTCCGTTTCTTATTAATTCAAGAATAAATTCCTCATAAATAGGCTGACATAATGTTCTTTCAAGTAACTTTCTGCATACAAGAAATCTTTGATGAGCTTCTTCAAGTGAAGCCTTTGCTGCAGAATAAGAAGCCTTGAAAGAACTCATTAGAACTTCATGTGGTATCTCTAACTGAGCACCAATTTCTTCATAAACGGCATCCACAAAATCTTTATAAGACTTATTTGGTCTTGTCGTTGTAAATTCTTTTATTGTTTCTCCATTTTCAGCTATTATCCCAAGCCCATGCTCTAAGGTTATTTTTTCTGTTCTTTTTCCTCCAAGGTTATCTCCATCTTCTCCGCTAGTTCCAAAAGAACTATTAATAAATCCCTCTGCATCCTTTGTTTCTACAATAAATCCAAGAGAAGCATTAATTGCTGCTGCTATAAGCTCTGCTTCTTTATATCTTCCAAGAGTTTTTATTGGATAAATAATTGATGCAAGAAGTGGTACTCCTCTTCTCTGTCCTACTCTTTCTGGTTCAAAAATATGTAAAATATTTCTTCTACCAAGAGAATTAAATACAGGATAACCTTTTATTTCTGAAAATCCATCTCCTGGATGCTTATCTGAAATATAATATCTTAATAAGTCTCCATCTTCTGAAAATTCAACTCCACCTTTTATAAGATTATTATAAGAATATCTTGGATTCATAACTCTATCTGCTTCTATCATCTGAAGGCATAATTCTATTTCAACACCTTCTCTCTTTTTCCGTTTTGGAATTACAAAGGCATCTCCATTCATTATCCAACTTAGCTGTACAAGTGCTTGTATAGTAAAGAAATCATACATTCTATTAAAATCTGCATTCGTTGATGAAGCCCAAGCATTAAATTTAGCTTTTATAATTTTTTCATATTCTTTAGCTTTTTCCTTAGTTATTTCAGCTACTTGATAATTGATTGTAGGTTTTGGAAGAAGTCCTGTTCCTACAATTTTAGTTCTCATTTTTTTAAGAGCTGCTCCTGCAAGCTCATTATTCATGTATAAGGCTCTTGATTTTGCTCTTAAATCATCTAAATCCCATAAAATATCATTATCTGGACTTTCTGAGGCTGTAAACCAATTTGATAGTGACGGGTCATCTTTATTGGTATATCCAACTCCACTGACCATTTTTAATGTTCTTTCTGGAGAAATGGCTACAGGAACTTTTTTTACACTTTGAGTTACTACTCTTCTATTCCTTTTTTTTCTACTCATTCTTTGCTACCCCCTTGGGATAATCTGAACGATACGAGGACCTCTTTTTCCACTCGCTCGTTCTAATCTATCAGCCCATAATTCTATATTTTTTGCAATTTCTCCTAAATTAACTCTTGTAAGAGTTCTGTTTCCTATTGTGTAGCTTTGTCCCATAGCAACTTTTTCTTCCGCTGCAAGCCATAAATCTAAATGTTTTTGACACTGTTCTTTTGTAAATACCATCATTTATCTCCTTTTTGATATTTTTTATTATTTAAATCTACTCCAAGAAGCTCCATACCAGCTGTAGCATAGTTCATCAAATCCAAAGGCTCATTTCTTCTACCTTTAAGGACTTGCCATTCTATCTTTTCTCCTTTAGCTGTCATAGTCTTTACTTTTACCTCGGCTGTTATTCCTTCAAAGAATGCCATTCCACAACCTTTTGTAGAATCAATAGGGAAATGACAAGTTCCAGGACCTTCTAAAATAGTTAATCTTGAATAAGTTAAATCTTTTAAAGCATTAACTCCCAAACTTAAAAGATTTATACTTGGAACTCCTTTTTTCGTAGTTTTTCTGAAACCGTTAAGGATATTTACTCCGAATCCACCTTGACCTTTAATAGCAAATATATTTCTGCTTGATTTACCATGAACATATTTATATACATTTCCTGTATGATGTCCTCCAGAGTCAATAAGAGTACAAGCTATTGGAATACTTTTTTTATTTTTATAAGAAAATTTCTTTTTTAAAAATTCATCTAGTCTTATCCATACATCTTCTTTTCCTGGGCTTCCAGGGAAATCTCTATACTGTACAACATAGCTTTCATATCCATAACCCCAGCCTACTACAAGAACTTCAAGTCTGTTGTCTTGAACGTCAACTCCAGCCGTTAAAAATCTTATATTATCATGAAGTTCTGCTCCATATTCCTCTCTTCTTTCAAAAAGAGCTTCAAAGTCTAATTGCTCATCAAGATGTAAAACAAATGTTTCTCCAAGAACTGTATTTGTAAAAGTTCTCATTCTAAATTCATCATCTTTCACATTTAAATACTGTTCATAAAGTTCTGCCCAAGATTTCCATGGAGAAGCTAAGGCATTCATATGAAAACTTCTATTCTTTTTTTCTTCAGGGAATCTTGCAATCCATCTTCCGCCTGCTTGATTATTTTTTTTCCAAAGTTCTTCTTTCTCTAAACTTCCACAATGCTGACATTCCATTTTTATAATGCCCTCATCATCATGTATATATTCCCACTTTGGTGCTTGTAGCTCTCCACAATGAGGACATGGCAGACACCATTCTTCTTGTGAACCTTGTAAAAATAATTTTTTTATTTTGGAAGTTGTATCATCTGTTGGTGTTGATACTCTAAGCATTTTTCGATTAAAAAATGTTGTTGTTCTCGCTTCAGCAAGTTCAACAGGATTTCCTTCTTCTTTAGCTGAACCAGGAAATCTATCTACTTCATCAAGAAGAGTTATACGAATAGGTCTTGAAGCAAGTCCTGATGGAGAATTTGCTCCAACAAATCTTACATATCCTCCAGGAAACATTTTTCCCTGCACTGTTCCTTCTGCTCTTTTATTTGATTTTTTTACCAATCTCTTTAATACTTTTGTATCTCTTATCATTGGTTCTACTCTCTCTTTTGAAAAACCTTTGGCATCTTCAACTGTAGGTTGAACAAATAGCATTGGGCAAGGATCTAGGTGCATATATCTTCCAAGAATATTTAATAACATTTCTGTTTTTCCGACCTGTGCCGAGCACATCATTGTTACAGATTCAGTATGACTATCAACCAAGCAATTGTATATTTCTTTCATGTATGGAGTTCTATTTGTATCCCATTGCCCCGGCTCTGATGAGTTTTCTTTTGATAAAATTCTATATTTATCAGCCCATTCTCCTATTGTCAAATCTGGAGAGGGTTTCAATATTTTCAACATATCTGAAAATAAATTAATCGTTTTCTGTTCCATCTATATCTATATCCTCCATACTTAATTTGCTGTACTCAGAAAGTTCACTTAAAGCTTCATTGAGCATTTTCTTTAAAATATTTTCTATTTCTCTCCTGTTATCCATATTCAATAACTGTATGCTTGCCTTTGATGGAATAGCCACTATTTTACTTTTAAATCGTGATAACATATCTGATACTAAAAGTTCTATGTCATCTTTATGATGATATTCTCCTTGCATTATTTTAAATTTTAATTTTTTCATTTCCGTATCAACTCTTCTAGCTTCTGATACTTCATCTTTTCCAGAAGAATTTTCAACGAATATTTTTATTGCAAATAATAAATCATATCTTGCTGGAGCAACTCTTGCATCTTTAAA
>ERZ791889.499-NODE-499-length-17568-cov-18.501513_pt1 | contig 17568 bp, 8 predicted proteins | sample MGYA00510156_ERZ791889 | MGnify/ENA primary metagenome ERZ791889 (study PRJEB30046, sample SAMN00792108) | human gut metagenome | study: EMG produced TPA metagenomics assembly of the A metagenome-wide association study of gut microbiota in type 2...
GATTATAAAATATTTAAGTGTGTATTTTTAAGATGGTTAAGAATATTTCCAATAAGTGTGCATTAGGGCTGTATGCTTTGAATTCATAGAATTCCAGGTATAGGTTTTTGTTTGGGGATGACATCTTTAATACACTTCACAAAACTGACAGCGAAAGATTTACATTTGATACATGATAATGAGCCCTTCTTGAGAATTGAATGGAAATGCAAGCGGATTAGCGAATAATCTTATTTATGTGACGTTATGCATTTTTCTGTGGGGGTGTCAAAATGTCCTTTTAATGAAAATCCCCTTGTTGCATCTATCTGTAACAGGGGGATTTTTTGTTTTGTCACTGCGAGCATTATTGAATTATAAATCATCTATCAGTACCGTGCTCTTGGCATAGGCTGTGCTGCGAGCTTCAAAGAAATCCGTTTTGATGTGGTTGGCATTGGCATACTGCGATACCCATTCCATGTTTTCCGGTTCTTTGTCGTAGCCTTCAAACAGCGGGCCGAATCCAAGGCTTTCCCAGCGCAAATTACCCAAGTAGCGGATGTAGTCTTCCACCATCTGTGTGTTGAGTCCCGGGATGTTGTTGCCGATGACATACTGTCCCCATGCGATTTCCTGTGCAATTCCCTCCCGCATCATTGATTCGTATATCATTAGCCATTTTGGCTCAAAGAGTTCGGAATTCTCTTTTTTAAGTTCGAGGATGAGGTTGCGGAAAAGCCAAAGGTGAGTATTTTCGTCTCTGTTGATGTAACGTATTTCTTGAGCAGAGCCCGACATCTTTCCGTTGCGGCTCAAGTTGTAGAAAAACATGAATCCACTGAAGAAATAAATACCCTCTAGAATGTAGTTGGCCACGAGCGTCTTCATGAGAGTAAATCCGTTCGGCTGATTTTGAAAATCGTTATAGCATTGGCCGATAAACCGGTTGCGGCGCAACAAGTGTTCATCCGTTTTCCACTGATAGAGAATACTGTTCCGTTCCTCAGGGCTGCAGATGGTGTCGAGCATGTAGCTATAGCTTTGGCTGTGGACACATTCCTGAAAGGCTTGGATATGCAGACAGAGCTTCACTTCGTTGGCCGTGATATACTCACTGATGCTGGGTAGATTGTTGCTTTGCAGAGAATCGAGGAAGACGAGGAAACTTAAAATTTTGTCGTACGCCGTCCGTTCTGCCTGCGACAGATTTCGGTAGTCCTTCGTATCTTGGGCAAGGTTGATTTCTTCTGGAATCCAGAAATTGTTCATTGTCTGGCGATACCAGTCACTTACCCATTTGTAACGCAGGTTATTGAAGTCGTTTAGGTTGGTTGAATTTCCGCCGATCATGCGACGAAGGCGCAGGTCAGTATCGCCCTCTGGATTGAAGAGGGCATTTTTGGCAAGAGGCTGTGTGGACATCACTTCTTGGGGAAGGTCGGTGGATTCTTGTTTTTTTGAATGACTCATATATATTTATGGAACTTGATTATTATTTAAGTAAAACAATTTTTAGGAAGCGCAGCTTTCGCATTCTTGTACTTCGAGTGCCTGGCTACGGACGTAGTAGAGGGTTTTCACTCCACATTTCCAAGCCTGCAGGTAAAGATTAAGCAACGTGCGCAAGGTATATTCGTGTGTGATATACAGATTCAGACTCTGCGATTGGTCAATGTGGCGCTGGCGGACACCTGCGGCACGGACACTCCACTGCTGATCGATGAGGTAGGCCCCTTTGTAAAGCCAGTAGGTACGATCGGATAGGCCGGGTGCGACGCGGGGAAGCATGACTCCTTTTTTCTCTTCCAGATAAAAACGCTTCATCACAGGATCGATACCTGCTGTGGTGCCAGCCAGTATACTTGTGCTGCTGGTCGGTGCCACAGCTAAGAGGTATGCATTGCGCATGCCTTGCCGGGCAACACGGGTAGCTAGTTCTTTCCACCGTTCGGCTGTATAGCCGCGTTTTTCAAAATAAGTCCCCGTTTGCCAGTCGCTTCCCTCAAAATACGAATAGCATCCTTTTTCTTTTGCCAGCTGGGTGCTGGCTTCGATAGCGGCATAATTGATTTGTTCGAATAGCGTGTCTATGAAGTGGAGGTGCTCTTCGCTTTCCCACCGGATGCCGCGCATGGCTAAGGCATGGTGGTAACCGCTGATTCCCAATCCGATGCTGCGGTATCGCTGGTTGGTTATTTGCGCATACGGCACGGGGTAGAGATTGAGATCAATGACATTGTCGAGGGCACGGACGGCAATGCCTACCTTTTCCCGTAGTTTTTCCTTGTTTTCCAGCGGCAGATGAGCCAGCGACAGACTGCCAAGGTTGCACACTACCAAGTCGCCGGGACGAATGGTATTTACTACAATTAAATCACCTTCTTCCGAGCGTATTTCAGAGGAAACAGCTTCGGCTGCTGACATGTTTTGGGCTATTTCAGTACAGAGATTCGAGCAGTAGATGATGCCGCGGTGTGCGTTGGGATTTTTCCGGTTCACCGTGTCGCGGTTGAAGGTGAAAGGAGTACCGGTTTCTACTGCCGAACGTAACACGAGGCGGATGATTTCTTTCAGTGTCAGGGTGCGGCGCGACAGGCGACAATCGGCAACGCAATCCTGATAACGCTGTTCCCATTCCTCTCCGTAGAAGTCTTCCAGGCAGTAGCCTTTGACTGTCTGAATCTCGTGCGGACAGAACAGGTGCCACGGCTGATTGAGGTCTTCGTCTGCCATTCGCCAAAAAAGGTCGGGATAGCACACGGCCGGGAAGATATCGTGTGCCTTCATGCGGTCATCCCCATTGTTTGTGCGCAACTGCAGGAATTCGGGTAAATCTTTGTGCCATGCATCGAGATAGACGGCAACTGCTCCTTGACGCATGCCGAGTTGGTCGACTGCCACAGCGGTGTCGTTGACCAGCTTCATCCAGCGGATGACTCCTCCTGCTACTCCCTGAAAGCCTCGGATGTCGCTGCCACTGGCACGCACTTTGCCGAAGTACATTCCCATACCACCGCCATACTTGCTCACCATGGCAAAGGTGTCCAAACAGCGGTAGATACCTTCCAGGCTGTCGGGAACAGTGTCAACGAAGCAGCTCGAAAGCTGGTGGTAGGGCTTGCGGGCATTGGACAGGGTGGGGGTGGCCACTGTCATTTCAAATTGGCTGAGTATGTCGTAGAACCGTTTGACCCATTGGAGTCGGTGGTCTGCATGGATACCTGTCTCTTTCATCGCCAGATGCAAGGCAATTCCCAGGAACATTTCTTGCACCGATTCTGCGGGTTTATTGGAACGGGTACGGATCAGATACCTTTTCACTAAGAGATCGAGGCTGGAGTAATTGAGCAACTGGTCGCGTTCGGGGCAGAGGAATTGAGAGGCTTTCTCTAATTCGATGTCCGAATAGTTTGCCAGGATATAATCGCCATACAGCCCTTCGGCAGTTAGGTAACGCACTTTGTCAGTAAAGGTATGGAGCCCATTGGCTTCTTCCTGTATTTTCAGTTGGAGGCTGAGCTGGAAGTTGAGCAGGCGGCCAGCGATGAATTCCCAATCGGGTGCCTCAGGTGTTGTCAGTTCAACCGCTGCTTTAATCAGGGTCGATAACCGTTCTTTTTCTGACATGTCGGGTGTGTGATACCCTTTGTACTTTTTGTACAGCAGTGTGAGATCGTAGGCGGGATTTCTGAAATCGGCAATGATTTTATTCAGCACAATTTGCAGGCCTTGTATTGTAGGCATTTCTTCTGCGCATAGCAGATAGGCAGTAGCACTGGCATGACTGTTGCCAGCATCTGAATGAGATGATTGATACATCGAATGTATGAATAAAGTTTTATTACGTATCGTTTCGCACCGCCTCCCTATCCCACGAGTTGAGACGGCCTTTCATGAATGGCAGGTCTTCTGACTGACTCCTGTATTCCGATGCCTTCCCGCAGCGTCTTTTCATGGTTGAAAAGAAATTCAGCAGTGGCTTGTGTAGTGGTCTATCGGAATTTATGGCAGAGTTTCACAGCAGCGGGACTGTCTGGGATTCGCACCCAGTTCCCTTTTCATCCGCTCGCCAAGGACTGCCGGCGGAACCAATTCAAAAGCAAAAGTAATGAAAAGTTGTAATAATTACAAATTAATAAGGCTTAAACTTTTCTTGTCTGTGTTGTAGATGATGTAATAGGATTGATATCCAGATGAATAGCACTTCTTGTCTGAGCCTAAATTCAAATTTATTCCATATTTAAGTTCTCTTACGATAAATATCTTTACCTTTATACGCAGGTATGTGTCATTGTATAATCGGTGATGTTTTGAATCCGTATGAATATGGCACAATCATTGTTTGTAGGATAAACTTTAATTAATTTCGATATGAAAAGAACTTTCTTTTTGCTGTTCTGCCTTTGGGTGGCAGTGGTAGGGCTATGGGCGAAGGTGCACATAGCGGATGTGAAAGCCGAAACGTCGTTGGATAATCGGTTGAGTCATGGTTTTCTGTACGTACAGGTCACAATGAATCCCGAAGAAAGCAGGCAGGGAGCAGTTGTGATGGTTTATCAGCTAATGAGCCCTCAAGGCGAGCGGGTGGCCCATGGTGAACTTTCCGTTGGAAGAAAACAGTTGTCGGTCTCTTTTCCTAAGGTAGAGGTGGCATCGCCTTGTTTATGGAATGCAGAAAAGCCTGCTCTTTATGAGTTGAAGGTGGAAGTTAAAAACCGTCGTGGGGTGCGGTTGGATGAGGCTTCTCGAAAAGTGGCCTTCTATCAGCTCCGGATGAACGGAGAGCAGGTGTTGGTCAACGGAGTGCCTGTACGCATCAAAGGAGTGAATTTCGATTGGAGGAATGGGTATGCTCCAGCGGGGCTGACGGCTTCTCTGTTAGAGAAGGAAGTGACCCGTTGGAAAGAGCATCATGTCAATGCAGTGCGGGTAAGTGAGGCTCCGAAGGGCGTCGGGTTTGCCGAACTATGTTTGGAACATGGCATTTATGTGTTGGATGAATCTACAGGGATTGACCCCACTCATCCGGCTGTGCAACAAGGCTGTTTGTGGGTATGGCCCAATCAGGATTTGCCTGTTAAGTTGGAGGAGATGAAAAAATTGTATCAGGATATCCGGTTCGTTGATTTCAATCGGGAAGAAGGTACGGTGAAGGTGCAGAATAATTTTGCTTTTACTTCGCTCGATGAGTTTGATTTTTATTATCTGGTGCGTGACCACGGAAAGGAAGTGTATCGGGGCAACTTAAAGCATGTGAAAGCCGCTCCGGGTGAATCGGTGGTAAGCGGACCGATAAAGGGGTATTCGTTGCAACGAAATACAACGGGCGATGTGCGTATTGAGTTTTATGCAACCAACCGTTCAGCGGGAGCTGCATCGGCTGATGGTAATCTAGTGGCTCGCGAACAGACGTATATTCATACGTTCTTCCGTCCTGAGAAACAGCAGGTGAGAGCAGAAACGTGGCTGGAGGAAGTGGTGGAGTCGGCCGACAAGGTGTCTGTTTCCGGTAAGGATATGGCTTTGGTATTCTCCCGTCGCACCGGCCAGTTGGTTTCCTATCGTCTTCGGGGACAGGAGTTGATTTATCAGGAGCAAGGTTTCCGACCATTTTTCTGGCGTGCACCGACGGATAATGACCTTGCTGCCCAGTTTCCAAGGCTGTTGGGAGTTTGGAAGGAAGCAAGCGAGCAGGAATTGGTGGCTTCTTCGTTTGCATATATCCGTCATGCAGAAGGAGCGCTGGTCGTGCTGAAGGCTATCTATGATTTTCCGCAAACGGAGGCGAAGTGGGAAATAAAGTATAAAGTGTATGCTGACGGAGTGGTTAAAGTGGATAATCATTTTGTAGCCATGGGTAAGCAAGCAGCGATGATTCCTCGAGTGGGATTGCGTTGTAAACTGACTCCGGCGCTGACTACGGTTCGTTATTTCGGACGGGGACCGCGTGCCAATTACCGGGATTGCCGTACAGCTCAGTTCTTGGGTGAGTATGAAAGCCCCATTCATGAAATGGGTGAATTTAGCTCTCGTCCGCAAGAAAATAGTCATCGCACGGATATTTATTGGTGTGCTTTAAAGGGACGTTTGCCCGGAGGTTTGTTGTTGGTAGCCGATCGTACGTTTGAGATGAATATCGGTTATGATCAGTTGGAGGACTTGGAGATGGGTCGGGAGTCTAATTCCTTGTCGCCAGTGGATTTCTTTGTGGATTATCGTATGATGGGAGTGGGGGCCGACAATCGGAAAGCGTTGCCGGTGCAGGAGCCTTATCTGATTCGTCCCGGTAAAGAAAATGCTGTTTCGTACGGGTTTGCCTTGGTTCCGTTTAAGAAAAACGAAGATTTCAAACCGCTGATTTTGAAATATAATGAATGATTCATTGATGTAAAGAGGAATGCCCCCTGCTACAGAAAAATGGAGCAGGGGGCATTTTTATTATGACTTACAGAGTGTCAGGTCGGCTAGTAATACAGCTGTTTCACTTTCTTCTTTGGGCGCATCTTTGGGTTTCCATGCTACGATAAAGCGGACGGATGCTGATTTTACTTCATAGCACTTTGTTTTCCACTCCGAGAGGGTGGTCTGCATCTTGGCTGATAGTTTAGCCAGTGGTTCTCGGGTGGTGGGATGGTAGAGTATAGATTCTTTTTCATCAAACAGGAGGGGACTTCCGCCTTTCAGTGAAAGTATTTCTTTTTTCCGGTTTTTGAAGAATCCTAAGTTCACATCTCTGTGAGATAACTGCAAGGTGATTTCTTCGGGCATGGGGTAAATTTGGGTGTCAGTGTGATACCGGTCGACTGGCAGTGAGTCGAAGCATGTCTTGTTGGTGTGTAGGAAGAGTCTTTTTTTGGCTCTGGTGATGCCTACATAGTAGCGGCGCATGAGGGCGCTGTCTGTATAGTGAGTAGTGCAGTGTGAGATGTTAGTATGTAAAGTATTTCCCACCAACATATAAACATCGTCAAACTCTCGTCCTTTGGCTTTGTGGATGGTAGACACCACTACATCTGCTCCAGTTGTATCACTGAAATCTTCCATTTGCGATTCGAATACAAATTCTTTGAAGTCAGTGAGGTATTTACTTTTATTGGTTTGTTCAAACAATTCAATGCAGCGTTTGACATACGACAGGCTTTGGCTTTCCTGGTAATAGGTGTATGTAGCTTGTTTGGCTTGTTCCCAATGGGCATCCTTAATAAGTGGCGTGCGGGTAACTTTGTCCAATTGTTTCAGAAAATAGCGCATTTCCGCCAAATTCCAGAAACGAAGTCCTTCCATCGACTGAATCAGTTTACAGTGAATATGATGCTTACGCATCAAGGCTATTAAAATAACGGCCTCTTCATTGGTTTGTGTCAGGATGCAGGCGGTGCCCTTCCCTTGGTTGTGGATGAGTTGTTCTACCAATGGTAGGTACAGATTGGCAGATGTGTAGCGGGTGATTTCTACGTATCCTTTTTCTGTGCTCATGGAACCTATGGGTGAGGTCTTTTTGCGGTTGGGAATACACTGTGTAAAGGCATTGGCAAAGCCTACTACCTGTTGTGAACTCCGGTAGTTGTCGGTCATCTCTATCAGTCTGCTTCCAGATTCTTGAAGAAGGTGGAACATATATGAAGAGTTTGAGCCGCGGAATTCGTATATATTTTGGTCGTCGTCTCCCACCGCAATGATCCGCATTTCTTCATTGTTTTTCATCAATGCCTGTACAAGGGAAAACTCGGCTTCACTCATGTCCTGTGCTTCGTCAATGACTAACACGGTTTTCCCTATTCTGTTGGGTTCAACTTCGCCTTGGTTGATCATTTCGGCTGCCTGTCCCACCACATCTTTCACGTTTTCCAAATTGCCGATGCGTCCAAGCAGGTCGAAACTGTAGGAGTGGAAGGTTTTGATTTCTACAAAATGAGCGGCGTTGCCGATTAAATCCAGTAGTCGCTGTTTGAATTCGGTAGCAGCCGCTCTGGAGAAGGTCAGCATGAGGAGTTGTTCGTGTTTGACGTCTTCCAATAGGAGGAGGGAAGCTAATTTGTGGACCAGTACACGGGTTTTGCCGCTTCCCGGACCGGCAGCTACAACAATGCAGCGTGATTCTTTGTCGGATATGATTTCCATCTGACGAGGGGACAACAGGCCGAATAGTTGTTTGTATTTCTGACTGGTCAGGTTGCGTTCTATTTCATTGGCTTTATCTCCTTTGAAATAGGTGGAGATGAATTTCTTATACTCCATATGGAAGTAATCATGCACATATTGCAGGGCTGCATCGTAGTCTTTTACCATTAGGTTGGCATATTCACCTACAATGTGTACTTGTTGAATCTTTTGCTTGTAAAATTCATTCAACATTCGGTAGTCATCTTGTTTGTAGCGTGATTTAGTATCTCTGATTCTTTTGATTTCCATAGCATTGTATAAGACCAAGAAGCCTCCTTCTAACTTAAGAGCACCTATTTTCGACATATAGAGCAGTGCTTCTTCGATTTCTTCCAGCTGGAATGTTTCGGCCGAATCAAACAAGTTGTGGCGTTGACTATTCATTCGGTTCAGCAGTTCCACGACGGAGAACTGGATGGCATTGTCTTTGGGCTGGACGGTGCTCTCTCCTGGTAGTATGGCATTTTTTTCTTCGGCTAACTGATATAGCCATTCTACGGCAAAGCGGCAAATTTCAATCCGTTTCTCGTAGCGGTGGAGAAGCAATTCGATATTGGAGCGCGGGCTGAGTTGTATGTTGTGGGCTGTATCCTCCTTCTTGTGGGTGTATCCTTTCACGGTGAGAAAGTAGATAAGGGTGCGGATATCTTTTTCTTTGGCATGCTGAATTCCTTCGTTAATGGCGTTGTTGTTCAGTTGTTTGTAAGATATCTGCAAGGTGTCCTCCGATAGTTGGCTGAGGATATATTTTTCTAGTTTGGCAAATCGTTCAAGCAGGTTGTTTGATTTGCGTTCTGTGTCTCCTGCATCCTTCAGATAGGCGGAGATATCTTTGCTGTCGGCCAGAATACCTTCCTGCCGCATCCGGTTGACAGCAGAGATCACTTCACTTTTGGTGAGACCTAAAATGTCGGCGAGGTAGTCAATGCGTGATTCGGCTTCTGTATCTTGAGCTTTAGACACGTATTTTTGAGAAATCAGTGACTTGATGATGCGGATGGCTTTTTCACATTCTTCACTGTCGAAGAATTTGGATTCTGTGATTCGCCGGCGGGCTTCTTCCATGTTTTTCACGGTGATGCCTGTGGCAAAGACATGTGGCACATTGTTGCCCCTTTCAAGGTATCCGCTCTGTTCCAAAGCAGAAAGAGCTGTTCGTACACGTGTCTCAATTTCCGCTACCGAGTCGTCCCACCCGGCTTGGCGGGCAATTTCCAAGGCCGAACAGCATACTCTTGTCCGGTGCTTGGTGAGGTCTTTCACAGTTTTCCAAATTTGCTGGATTTCGCTGATACTGAGTTTAGTCTGGTTGAGCAGAATAAAATGTTTATCCAAATCATTATCGCTATAGAGCACGTAGCAGCGGGCGTTCAGTTGCGGGTCACGTCCGGCTCTACCGGCTTCCTGTACATAGTTTTCGAGTGAATCTGAAATGTCGTAATGTACCACCAGACCAACGTCTTTCTTATCTACACCCATGCCGAAGGCGGAAGTGGCTACGATGATGCGTACTTCATCACTCATAAAAGCATCCTGATTGGCAATTTTTTCATCAGCATCCATTTTCCCGTTGTAGGGCAACGCTTTGTATCCGTCGCGTGAAAGTTTGGCAGCCAGTTCTTTGGTCCGTTTGGTACGAGCCACATAAATGATAGTGGGACAATCGCATTCGGCTATCAGTGAGCGGAGCTTGGTGTATTTGTCATCGTCTGTATCAGAGTGGATGACTGAATAACGGAGGTTAGTACGGGATGCTGATGAGGCGAAAAGAGTCAGATCGATGTGAAGTGTCTGCTTGAAATAGTCGCAGATGTCCTGCACTACTTTTTGCTTGGCAGTGGCTGTGAAGCAGGATACCGGGATGGGATCTTGACTTTTTTTCTTTTTCTGATATTCGCTGATGAACTTTCCGATGTAGAGATAATCTACCCGGAAATCCTGTCCCCATGAGGAGAAACAGTGGGCTTCGTCGATGACAAAACGCACCACATGGCGCGATAGTAGTATCTTTTCAATGGTTTTTGACCGGAGCATTTCGGGAGCAATGTAGAGTAGAGAAGCTTCTCCGTTTTGTACTCTTTGGATGGCAAGCGACCGGGTAATGGGGTCGAGCAGTCCGTTGACGGTAACTGCGTCTGTGATGCCGCGGTCGGCGAGATTGTCCACTTGGTCTTTCATGAGTGATTGGAGCGGGGAGATGACTACCGTCAGTCCGTGAACAGCTCGTCCCTCGATGAGGGCAGGCAATTGAAAGGTGAGTGACTTGCCACCTCCTGTAGGGAAGATGGCCAGTAAGGATTGTCGGTCTACGGCAGCTTGGGCTGCTTTTTCCTGCAGCGGCTCGCCTTCATAGGTGCGGAACTGGTCGTATCCGAAGAAACTTTTCAGATTGAAATGCACGTCAAGTTGCTGTCTGCAATAGGAGCATCCTTCTTTGCACCGTGTGCCACGTAGGCATTTTAGCACATATTCCACCACCGGATAGTTGCGCAACACCCAGCCAGGTGTGAGTGATCGGTAATCGGTTGTATCGACCAAAGCCAGTGCATAGGCCAGTTCGCAGGGGTGTTGGCTGATGAGTGTTTGGAGGGGGGCATGCGAACAGATTTTTCCTTCAAAGAGTGTGTATATCAGCAACGGTAGCTGGTCTACGCTTTCTGGAGCATCCACCATTTGTAGAAAACCGTCAAATTCCCGCTGTCCGCGCAGCAAGGATGCAAAGAGTTGCTGTTTGTCGTGTGACATGGATTTCCATTGTGAGATTTCGTCCATCAGCAGGTCGAGTGCCTTTTCGCAATCGTTTACCGGATTGTTCATTTGCTCTATGAGGAGTTTATCATCCTTTACCAGTTTGTGGTAAGGGTGCTCGGGAAAGAGCAGGGGCGAGAGGTAGAGGGTGTCTACCAATATCCAACGGGGAGGCTGTTCGCCAAACAGGTAGCGGGCATCGTGATGAATAATGTTGTGTCCGCACAGATAGTCGATGTCGTCTAAAAAATCGCACAAGGCGTCTTTGGATGCCTGATGGAAGATGGATTGGTCGTAGCGGATGGCTCCGATATCATGTATTTTATGATCCTTGGTTCCTACTTCCACGTCTACAATCGCATAGCGGGAAGGGTCTCTTTTCTCTGCGGTCATTTCGGAAGAATGACCGTTGCTGTTTTCCAATGCTTTAATGAATCTACTCCAAATGGACATGGTTCTTTTATTAGTTCGATATTAGTTTGAGGTTTTATTAAGTTCTCTGTGTAGTTGTGCCGGCTACAAATCCTTCAGTAATACGTGGCTTGTCTTTTTATAGTATTCTATTTTAGATTCAGTCAGCACTTTCCATTCGTCGCTGAATTTCTCTTCCTTGTCTATTTTGAAGTTTTCCGAGCCGTATGTATCCAAGCGGTCGAGCAGTACGGCCACGTTGAGCTTGTTAATGTCCATTGAGGGTTGATAACCTATTTCTTCACTCTTTTCATCTGTCACTACTTCGTGTATCAGGTTGATTTCCTGTAGCTTGTATAGTATCTGATTGGTCAGCCGGATAGGGATTTTATGTTCTTTGGATATCTCAATAGCTGTGTAGGGCACCTCGTTATTAGCAAACCGCTTGGCAATCAGTGACATGATGAGGATAGATATAAAGTCGCGGTAGCGCCGGCTGATGTTGCGGGTGTCTTGTTCAAAACTGAAACTCTGGATGTTTTGTCCGGCGTAGGTCAGTTCGGCACCAAACAAACAGATGGTCCATGATATCTGTAGCCAAAGCAAAAACAACGGAAGAGCAGCAAAGCTACCGTAGATGGCATTGTATTTTGAAACCCACATCTGACTGTTGATATAGAGGAATTGAAAGGCTTGATAGGCTGTTCCTGCAAGAATTCCTGCAATGAGTGCGTGCTTGATTTTTACTTTGGTATTGGGCATAAAAATGTATAATCCTGTAAACATCAGCGAAGTAAGGAGATAGGGAATGAGCCGGATTGAGAACTTCATGATGGGAGCCAGCAAGACGAAATCATCGATTTGCTTGAGCATGGTGCTCACAAAGATGGATAGACCTCCGGATATTACGATCAGGATGGGCATCAGCAGGAGCATGGAAAAGTAATCGGTTATTTTGCGGTACATCGAACGGGCCTTTTTCACTTCCCAGATGCGGTTGAACGTAATCTCGATGCTGTTGACAAGGTTGATGACTGTCCACAGCAACATGATCAGGCCGACTCCGATGAATACGCCTCCCTTGGTCTGCGACAGGTATGAGTCTACAAAGGAAAGGATAGCTTCCGTGGTTTCGGTGTGGCCGCCGAATCCGGTTCTGAATTGTGACTCCAGCAGGCTGTCCACGCCAAAGCCGCGGGCAATGGCGAAAAGAATGGCCAGGATGGGCACTATGGCAAGCAGGGTACTGTAGGTCAAGGCTGCAGCTTTGTTGGCCATCCGGTCTTTAGTAAACCGGTTGATGCTTAGATAGATGGTCTTGATTATGTTGTACAATGAAAATTTAGTACGGGTCACTTCTCCTTCCGTGATGCGCCAAATGTCATACGTGATAAATTTCCATATATCGCTGATTTTTTTCTTCATATAGGTTTTTCAGATTAAGGGTTGAGTCTGATAACGGTGATTGTTTTTTATAATTGTATCTTTGATTGATTTGTTTGACTGATTTAATTGACAAAAATACGTTATTTCTGATAAAAAAACAAGTCGCACCGATGGCTTGTTGAAGATGGTAGGTCCCTTTTTAGGCGCAGTTTTTTCAAGTGTGGATGTTTGGGAGAAAAATAAAATAAAATAAAGCAGTCAGCCTATAAGCCGAGTTCTGTACCTCACCGAGATGAGGTGTCTGTCATTTATCTGAGTGACGTGTTGCCACGCCACTTTAGCAGTCTACCCTCCGACATGGAACGAGCAGCTCTCATAACGTCGGTTTACATGACCTTGCAACTCCTAAGACGTACAGCCCGACATGTCGCCATGCGGCTGGTGGGCTCTTACTCCACCTTCTCACCCTTGCCTCTCCCCGAAAGGAGGGGCGGTTATTTTCTTCTACGTTACTCTACCCTCGCGGACAGCTTTCTGTTAGGAAGTAGGATGCTCTGTGTTGCCCGGACTTTCCTCCTGCATGAAACATGCACGCGACAGACCGGCCAACTGCTTTACGCTGCAAAAATACGTCATTTATTTTGTTTAAGCTAAATTTTGTGCCAAAAATCGAATTATTTTCTATCTTTGCTATGCTTAAAACTAATTAAATGAAGAATAAAAAACTTTTTTTATCCTGTCTGCTTGCTGCTTTTTCAGTAGGCATGATGGCACAGGAGGTGGCTTCTGTGGCAAGTGATTCTATTTATGGCGTGGTACGCGTTTCAGTTTGTAACATGAGGGGAACCGGTAAGTTTACTTCGGGGATGACTACACAGGCCTTGCTGGGAATGCCGGTGAAGGTGCTGCAATACAACGGCTGGTTTAAGATTCAGACACCGGATGAGTACACCGGATGGGTGCACCGTATGGGTATTACTCCGATGTCGAAGGAAAAAATCAACGAATGGAATCAGGCTGAGAAGGTGGTAATTACGGCTCATTATGGGTCGACTTATCAGCAGCCTGATGTGCATTCGCAGCCGGTGTCGGATGTAGTGGCTGGCAATCGTCTGAAATGGGAAGGAAGTGATGGCCTGTTTTATAAGGTCTCTTATCCCGACGGCCGCATGGCTTATGTCTCTCAGTCTATTGCAATGCCGGAAAAAAACTGGCGTAAGGGGGTGAAGAAGGATGTGGAAAGTATCATGCAGACAGCCGCTTCTTTGATGGGGGTGCCCTATCTGTGGGCTGGTACTTCTTCGAAAGGAGTAGATTGCAGCGGTTTTGTGCGTACGGTGCTGTTTATGCATGATATCATTATCCCGAGGGATGCGCATCAGCAGGCAGCTGTGGGTGAAAAGATTGAGATTGCTCCTGATTTTTCAAATATTCAGCGGGGAGATTTGGTCTTTTTCGGTACACGGGCTACGGCTGACAAAAAAGAAGACGTGTCTCATGTGGGCTTTTATTTGGGTGAAAAGCGTTTTATTCACTCTTTGGGTGATGTCCATATCAATAGCTTTGATCCGGATGAGGCTGATTATGATGAGTTCGACACGAAACGATTGCTTTATGCGGTGCGGTTCTTACCTTATATAAATAAGGAGGAGGGGATGAATACGACTGACTGCAACGGATATTATCTGCCCCAAGAGTGATTTTCTTTTTTTATTAACTGATTATAGAGGATTCAAATGCAAAATAGAAGGGATTTTTTAAAGACGGCTGCGCTAGCTGCTGTGGGAACAGGTACTATTGTGAGTCAGGTACTGGCAGATTCGTCAGTTCCGTCGTCTTTTCACATTAATAAACTTGGACTGGGAGGAAAGATGAAGCTAAGGTTTTTCCCATATGAACTTAAGCTTCGTCATGTGTTTACCGTAGCTTCTTATTCGCGTAGTACTACGCCCGATGTGCAGGTGGAAATCGAGTATGAGGGAATCACCGGTTATGGGGAAGCTTCCATGCCTCCTTATTTGGGTGAATCTGTGGAATCTGTCATGAATTTTTTGAAGATGGTGGACTTGGAGCGGTTTGATGATCCATTTCAGCTGGAGGATATTTTGTCGTATGTAGACAGTTTATCTCCAAAAGATACGGCCGCAAAGGCGGCGGTGGATATTGCACTGCACGATTTGGTAGGTAAGTTGCTGGGGGCTCCGTGGTATAAACTTTTGGGGCTGAATAAAGAAAAAACACCTTCTACTACATTTACGATTGGTATCGATACGCCGGATGTGGTGCGGATGAAAACAAAAGAGTGTGCCGACCGCTTTAATATATTGAAGGTGAAGTTGGGAAGAGACAATGACAAGGAGATGATTGAAACGATTCGTTCGGTAACTGATTTGCCGATTGCTATTGATGCTAATCAGGGATGGAAGGACCGTGTGTATGCGCTCGATATGATTCATTGGCTGAAGGAAAAAGGCATTGTGATGATTGAGCAGCCTATGCCGAAGGAGCAGTTGGATGATATTGCTTGGGTGACGCAGCAGAGTCCGTTGCCGGTATTTGCTGACGAGTCTTTGCAGCGTCTGTCGGATGTACCTGGTTTGAAGGGTGCCTTTACGGGTATTAATATTAAATTGATGAAATGTACCGGTATGCGTGAAGCTTGGAAAATGGTCACTTTGGCGCATGCGTTGGGAATGCGTGTGATGGTGGGGTGTATGACGGAGACCTCTTGTGCCATATCGGCAGCATCGCAGTTTTCTCCTCTGGTGGATTTTGCAGATTTGGATGGCAACTTGCTTATCTCTAACGACCGCTTTAAAGGTGTGGAAGTGGTGAAGGGGAAGATTACGTTGAATGATTTGCCCGGAATTGGGGTCGTAAAACTGTAGTTTTACTGAATGAATGTCAGTATGTTAATGACAACTGACATACAATGAATGTAAAAATGTCAGATGCTGCCGTTAAGCGCTGTTAAGCCTTAATTATTCTCTGTTAAAAGAGGACAAAAAAGTGTGACAAGTGAAATAACCGAACGATATTTGTTATTATTTTAACGTCGTAAAAGTTAAAACAATACCGAATATTAACATTTTAAAGATTTATAAATTATGAAACAGACCACAAGAAACATATTGGGCGTAGGAGCAATTGTACTCCTCAGCTCTGGAGTGGCAGGATTGACAACGTATAAATTATTTCAATCGAATCGCCCCGCTACGCAGACTTCATTTAATGAAATGTTCCAGCAAAATCCGAATGTCAAACTAGCGGGTTTCAGTGCGCTGAATGCGCAACCGGTCGATTTGACTCAGGCTGCAGAAAATTCGCTTCATGCGGTGGTACATATCCGTTCTATTCAAGAGGCAAAGACGCAGACTGTTCAGCAGGCTCCTGACATTTTTGATTTCTTCTTCGGAGACGGTAGAGGACAGCAGCGTCAGGTACAAACGCAGCCGCGTGTAGGCTTCGGTTCGGGAGTTATCATTTCAAAAGATGGCTATATTGTAACGAATAATCACGTGATTGACGGAGCGGATGAAATCAGTGTGAAGTTGAATGACAACCGCGAATTCAAAGGGCGTGTGATTGGTACAGATCCTAGCACTGACTTGGCTTTAGTGAAGATTGAAGGTGATGATCTTCCTACCATTCCTGTAGGTGATTCGGATGCGTTGAAAGTGGGTGAGTGGGTATTGGCAGTAGGTAATCCGTTTAATTTGAATTCAACGGTTACGGCCGGTATCGTGAGTGCCAAAGCGCGTTCTTTGGGTGTATATAATAATGGTATCGAATCGTTTATTCAAACTGACGCAGCTATCAATCAGGGAAACAGTGGTGGTGCGTTGGTGAATGCCAGCGGTGAGTTGGTAGGTATCAACTCGGTGCTGTCTTCTCCTACAGGTGCTTATGCAGGATATGGATTTGCTATTCCTACCAGTATCATGACTAAAGTGATTGCCGACTTGAAGCAGTTTGGTACCGTGCAACGGGCTGTGTTGGGTGTAAGAGGAGCTTCGATTGGAAGCAATCTGATGGATGACCAGCGTCCGATTGATCGCAGCGGAAAGACATTGGCTGATAAGGCGAAGGAATTGGATGTCGTAGAAGGTGTTTGGGTATCTGAAATCGTAGAAGGTGGTTCGGTTGCCGGTGCAGACATTCAAGTAGATGACGTGATCGTGGGACTGGATAATAGAAAGGTTTCTAATATGGCCGACTTGCAGGAAGCTATTGCCAAGCATCGTCCTGGTGATAAGGTGAAAGTCAAAGTGATCCGTGATAAGAAGGAAAAATCGGTGGTGGTGACTCTTAAGAATGAGCAGGGTAACACGAAGATTGTGAAGGAAGCCGGTATGGATATTCTGGGGGCTGCCTTCAAAGAACTGCCTGCCGATTTGAAAAAGGAGTTGAACTTGGGATATGGTTTGCAGGTTACAGGTGTTTCCAATGGTAAAATGGCGGATGCCGGTATCCGTAAGGGCTTTATTATCTTGAAAGCTAATGATCAACCGATGCGTAAGGTCAGCGACTTGGAAGAAGTAATGAAAGCTGCTGTGAAATCGCCTAATCAAGTGCTTTTCCTTACAGGTATGTTCCCTTCCGGCAGACGCGGGTATTTTGCAGTGGATTTGACTCAGGAATAAGTATCCAGCTAAACAAATTGTCTGATTGAAAGATAAGTCGATGAAATAGAAAGTGGATGCCTATAGGGATATATCGGCATCTCTTTTTGTTTTTTCATTAAATAGAGTGCAAAAGTTACTTAATTTTGCTTATAAACAAATTATTTATAGTAACTTTGTGCTCCAAATCTGTTTTATAAGGAATGAGACAACTAAAGATTACCAAAAGTATCACTAACAGAGAGAGCGCTTCTCT
>ERZ791889.504-NODE-504-length-17418-cov-8.449519_pt1 | contig 17418 bp, 16 predicted proteins | sample MGYA00510156_ERZ791889 | MGnify/ENA primary metagenome ERZ791889 (study PRJEB30046, sample SAMN00792108) | human gut metagenome | study: EMG produced TPA metagenomics assembly of the A metagenome-wide association study of gut microbiota in type 2...
TTGAAGTATTTATTAGAATAGATGGAAATCCAGCTTACTCAATGATATGTAATTTGACAGGAGCTGTTGTAAATATTGTTCTTGATTATATATTTATAGTTCATTTTCATTTGGGAATCGGTGGAGCGGCTCTAGCCACTGGAATGGCACAACTTGGAACAGCTCTTTCACTTGGTTGGTACTTAGCTTTTAAAGCAAAAAAACTAAAGTTTAAATTTACAAAATTTGATTTTAAAGCTATTGGGGCATTGTGTTTTAATGGTTCATCAGAATTTTTAACAGAGATAGCTACTGGAATTGTTATTATGGCATTTAATATAAATATTATGAGAATGATTGGTGAAAAAGGTGTATCAGCTTTTGGAATTATTGGATATATCTCTACCCTTGTTACAATGACGATGATAGGATTTTCACAAGGTCTTCAACCAGTGATAAGTTATAATTTTGGTGCTGAAAAGTATGAAAGAATAAAAGAGATTTTAAAAATAGGAGTGGCAACAGTTACAGGTCTTGGAATTTTATTTTATCTTGCAATAAATTTCTTCTCTCACGATATTATAGCTATGTTTGTCAAAAATGATGAAAATTTATTTATAATTACAAAAGAAGCTGTAAGACTTTATAGTTTTACTTATGTGTTAATGGGAATAAATATAATTATAAGTGCTTATTTTACAGCTATTGAAGATGCTCTGATTTCTGCACTTCTAAGTATTTTAAGAGGAGTAATTTTTATAAATATACTTCTTTATATACTACCATTGGTACTTGATAGTAAGGGAATATGGTTATCAGCTCCAGCAAATGAAGTTATAACTCTTGTATTCTCTGTAATGATTTTCTTTACTTTTGGAATTAAGAAAATAAAAGCTAAAGTTGTAGAGATAAAAATAAAAAAATCAGCATAAATTAAGAAAAAGTACAGACAATTTTTTAATAAATTTTGTCTGTATTTTTTATTTCGGGACATATAAAAAAATTCCCACAAGTAAAATACCTGTGGGATTTTGTTTTGTATTCTTGATAAAATAATTTGTAAAAAATTATCTTTTTGAGAATTTGAAATCGTTGATTTTCAAGGGAAATATTAGATTTTGTTACCTACTAGTTACCTACAACCATATTTTTAAGAATTTTTTCTTCAAATTTTAGTAATAAGATACTACTTTTTTTCCATCAAAAACATAGCCTATCTTAATTATATTTTTTACTCCATATTTTTCTAATTCTATATGGTATTTTTTATCTTCTATTTGTTTTAAAGCCTCTTCAGCCTTTTTTATCATATTAGAATTATTTGCCCTTTTTAATTCTAAAATATATCCCGGTTTTGTTTTATTTTCAGGAAATAATATTATATCTGCTCTGCCATATCCTGCTTCTATATTTGATTTAGTTGTATAATATCCAACTAAAGCATAAAAGAATCCTGCGAGCAACATATGATATGAATTTTCATATTTTTTATTTGTATCGTGAAAACTCATAACTGATAGAATAAGTTTTTCTATTGACCTATCTATCTGTTTTAAATTTTTATCATACAGAGCATCTCTTAATTCATCTACTACCCTATATTCTCCAAAAATTATAGTTAGAAATTCATCTTTAAAAAATTTTGTGATTTCTATATTTGGTATTCTTACTGAATATCTTCCATCATCTAATCTTTCTTTTATAGTTAAATATCCAGAGTATAACATTAATTCCCATACTTCACTTACAGATAAATTATTTCCAAATCTTACATTATCTGTTATTCTCACAGCTACTTCTTCTTGATTAAATATTCTTTCAAGAATTGATAGTCCTTCTTCTCCTGAATTTTTCAAAAGCTCTCTTATCATAAAGTTTGAGCTTGTATTTATCCAATATGCTTTTAATTCTTTATTTTTTACAAAATTTAATATACTCCAAGGATTATAGATGTCATCTTTTCCAAAACTATATCCATCATACCATTTTTTTACTTCTGACATTTTATAGTCAATTTGATAGTACTTAGCCATAGTTTCTACTTCTTTTTCTGTTAGTCCAAAACTTTTATTATAATCATTATCCAATGTAGTATAACTTATAAAATTATTTAAGTCAGAAAAGATACCAGCTTGAGCTATTCTTATAATTCCTGTAAGAATACCCATTTGTAAGTAGTCATTAGTTTTAAGAGCATTTCCATAGAAAGCCTTTAAAAAATCTTTCATTTCTGTATAATAACCTTTTTCATAAGAAGTCATAATTGGAGAATCATATTCATCTATAAGTATAATAACCTTTTGGTTGTAGTATTTATATAAAAGTTTAGTTAAAAAAGATAATGATGTTTTTAATTCTTCTTCTTCACTTTCTTTTCCAGCAAATTTATTAAATATTTTATTTTCATTTTCTGTTAAAATATGATTTATTTTACCATCAAATTCATTATATAGCTCAAATATTTTTTCTCCTATACTTTTAACTGCTCCATTCCAAGTTGAAGAGGTTATTCCTTTCATACTGATAAAAATAACTGGATATTTACCCTGTTCTGTAATATAAGGAGATTTTTCTATATATAATTCATCAAATAATTTTCTATTATCTTCTGATTTTTCTATATTAAAAAAATATTTTAGCATAGACATATTAAGAGTTTTTCCAAATCTTCTAGGACGGCAGAATAATTTTACTTCTGTTCCATCATTTAATAATTCTTCTATAAATTTGGTTTTATCTATATAATAATAATTTTCTGTTACTATTTTTTTAAAATCTTCTACACCAATAGGAATTTTTTTTAACATTATCTACACCTCTCTTTCTCTTCTATATACATTATACCATAAATATAAAGTTATAGTAAATATCTTGAATTGGTTTTCTATTCTTGAAGTCAATACAAAGATTTTGTACTAAATAATGAATTATTTTAGAAAATTTTAATTTTTTTATCATAACTCATTATTATAACTGATATTAATAAGAAAAAATCTATAAAGCTCCTATAGTCATTTTAAGCCCCTTCTAAATATTTTATGGTAAAAATATCTATCCAAAATAAAGAAACGTCTTAAAATGGCTCTGAGACGTTTCTTTTTATAATATCTTATAATTTCTTTAGTTATATATTTAGTTTTGCTTAATCTAAAAGCTGATAGTTAGAAATGGTATTTATCATTTTTTCCAACATAGCATTGGTATCTATAACTATTATATTTCTTTCATTCTGTATTTCACTCAATATTTTTCTAACTCTAGTTACTGCATTTTCTCTTGTATTTTGATTTTCGATACTCATCATCAAAGCTCTTCTTAAAATTTCATAGTCGTATATGGAACTAAGATTTTGTAATATAAATACTTCATAGTTAAAGTTTTTCAAAACTCTATTTTCATTCAAGAGTTGAGCTAAATTATTTGCCCAGACATCATAAAGCTCATTTATTTTCTCTATGTTTAGAGCATAATTTAAGATGTAATTTTTATAATCTTCAAAGTAATGACCTAGTATATCTTCATTAGAAAATTCTTGACTATTAAAACTACATTTTAATCTAATTCTCTTAGAAACTTCCATTCTTATGCGATAAGGTAAATCTTTATATGTATCTAATGCTTCTTCAAATACCTCTTCATCTAATTTATTACTCAGATTTAGGTATTGATTATATACCATCAGTTTATTATTTGAAGATTTATCTGCTTTTCCATTATCAGAATAGATTACCGTTTCCATACTATTATCTATCATATCTATAAAAGCCTTTGGTCTTGCTTTTGCCTTTAATTCGTTATATACAATTGCCATAATATGATAGATATTTTCATAACTAGTAAATTCCTCTGTGGTATTCATATAGTAAGTAAAAGGAATATCTACTCTTAATAAATTAAGTTTTCCTATATTTTGTCTCCAAAATTCATTTTCCATAATATTTTCTGCAAAATATCTTTGTACTTCAAAGCATTGACTTTTCCTGTCTATAAGAAAAGCGTTACTTCCTGAAAAATATCTCGGATAAGATATCTTTACAATTATATTCCCTGTCCTTGAAAACTCTAATACATTACAAAATGTAAAACCATAAGGACTTTTTAAAGAATTTATATCATTCCTTAATTCTTGAACTAAATTCAAATTCATTCCTAAATTATTTTTTACTGCTAATCCAATTTCAATAGTGTCCATTGCTATTACCTCCGTTATTCATTAAAATAGCTATATAATTTCAGTGAGCACTCGTTTAATCACCTACACTTCGTTTCGGTTCATACTCGTTCTCACTGACTAAAAGTATAAAAAAACAGCTAAATAATAGGGTTTTTAGCCTATTTTTAGCTGTTTTAACCAAAATATTCTGTATATTTAGTATAATTTAAAATGTAGTGTTATATCAGAATATAAACGATACCCCCATACTTATGAGGGATAACCAATAGTAAAAAAATAATTTTATTTTAATACTATCTTATACATGTATACTGTTAATAAAAAAAGAGGAGTTTTATCTCCTCTACATAACTAACATATTTTTTTTATTATTATCTCTTTTGTTTTAGTATTGTAATCCATTTCTACTGTTCTGCTATTTTCTGTTATACCTAAACTTCTTATTATCTCTTGATTGATATTAATGCTGTATTGCTCTGCAATGCCTTTCTTGGATTTTCTATAAGATAATCTTTTTTTCATAATCATACCTTAAATATATGTATACACAAAATTGCTAAAAGTTTTATTTTTAGAAAAGTAAGTTTTTAATTATTTTTTCCAAAAATATTAATTTTGAGGTGTTTGATTATATTCTTTTTCAATTTCTTCAAAAGATTTATCTTTATATATTCCTGTTTTATATATTTTTGGTAAATAGCTTATAGTTCTATCTATATAGATTTCTCCTAAAATTGAGTCATCTTTAAAATACCTTACTAGGCGAAGTGTTCCATCGTCATTACGGTCAATAGTTTCTCCTTGTTGTTTACCAGCTTCGTCATAATAAGAATAGTGTATGATTACTCCTGTGTAAAGTTTTGACTCATTTGATTTTGTTATACCATTTTTATAATATTCTGTAGTTCGTATACCATCTGAAAAATATTTTATTTGTCTTTTTAAATGACCATTATCATAAAATTTTTCCATATTAACATTTCCTTCTGCTGAATATAGCGTGTTTAATCCATCTCTTTTTCCATTTTTCATAGTTACTTCTTCAAGATTAGTTTCAGCAACTCCATTAAATAAAACAGCAGTAGGTAATGTTTTGGCTTCTCTAATATAACTATAAGAACCATCATACTCTAAAATCCAGTCTGGATTAATATTAAATTGTCCATTGGCTTTTCCTAAATCTGTCAAAGTCATTTCTCCTTTAAAAAGGTTGTCTTCTACTTTTCCTTCAAAAGATAAAATCAAATTTCCTCTTTGATCATATAAAGTAAAATTTCCAGCAGGAATTCCTTTATCAACATAGTAAGTTGCAGTAACTACTGTTTCTCCTGATTTAAAATCATACCAAGTTGATTGTATCATTCCTTTCGCTAATTTTCCTCCTGAATATAAAACTTTATGTCCATTTTCTCTCCTAGTTTCAAATGGACCGTCATTATTATCACAAGCTATAAAAAATATAGTTGTAATAATCAAAAATAAAAATTTTAATAATTTTTTCATAAATATCCCTCCATTTTATAAATTGACTTTAACACACTTATCTTAAACAATTAAGAGCTAGTTTAAAAGCGTGATAAGCTATAAAACAACCTACTAAAGTTAGAATAAGAAGTAACATATTTCCTATAAAGATTCCCAATTTTCCTGTTCTTTTATTGTTTTTATCTTCTTTTTTCATCTTTTCTTATATGATAAATATATAAAAATATTTATCTATACAACCTCCTACCATATAGTTTTATTTAATTTTGTTATATAATTATAGCTTTAAATTTTTTATTTTTCTGCTAAAGAAATTATTCTTTTGTATCCTCTTACTAATTCTTGAAATTTATATTTTTCAGAAGATAATTTATCAATTTCTTTCTCATAAGATTTTTTTATAAAATTTAAAATTATAGGTGAGGCAATCAATCCAATTACTCCTCCTACTACACATAATAAGATACCACTGAAATTATATCCTAAAATACCAGCTACTAAAGGACAAGCATATGGAGTATATCCTAGCGATTCTTTCATCTCTTTTTTTCTTTTTTCTATTTCATTATTTTTATTTTTTAAATCTTTTTCGTATTTTTCTTTATTTTCAGATATTATTTTTTTTAGTTTATCTAATTTGGTTATTTCTAAATTAATTTCATTTTTTTCTAAAGTAATCCAATCATTAAAAATATCATATAATATTTTTATATTTTTAATATCTAATTCTGGATTATATATTTTTTCTTCATAAATTCCTTTGTCATAGTATTTCATCATATTATCTAAATTTTTTATAAAATTTTCTTTTTTTATCTTTAATTCTTTTTTTCTTTTAATATCATCTTCTATTTTTCTTTTTTCATCTTCTCTTTTTTTCTTTTCTACCATTTTTTGATAATAGTTTTTATTTTTTAATAGCTCTTCATTTAAAACATCTAATTTTTTAGTAAAATTATAAAAAATACAACTTGAATTTTTTATATTTTTAATAGCTTTTTCTAATGTTTTTTGTTTTTCAATAATTTTATTCAAATTTTCCTCTTGATAGATATCTGTACTTGGTAAAATTATAACTTCTAAAATTTTTGATATCTCTTTTGTTGTTTTTATTTCATCTGTCTTAAAAATTGTATTTAATATTTCTATTATTTCTTCTGAAACTTCTTGTTCTCTTTTTTCCTTGGTTTTCTTCAGAAATTCTTCTATTAAAAAATTCATATTATATTTAATACCTATATATAGGTTAAGTAAATCTAAAATTTCTTCTTTATCTTTTAAAATTACATTTAATATTTCAATTAGGTTATCTGGAATTTCTCCTTTTATATGTGCTTCTTTAAAAACTTCAATCCAGTATTTTGCTTCCAAAATGATAGGTGTTCCATTAGTTTCGTATTCTTCGTTTTCAAAAAATATATTTTTAAATAATGATTCTATCTCATTTGTTATAATTTTTAATTTATCAACTACATTTGAATAAGATATATCTCCTACATAAGTTTTTAAATTATTAAATTCATTAAAAATCTCATTTTCTCTAAAATTAAAAGCGCGTTCTTTAGTTGAAAGAGATTGATTTCTATTTTTTGAAAATATATTATCTGTTATAATATCAGCATAATTATTTGCTGTTAAAGGAATTTTTTTGTTCCACTCTAAAAATTTTCCTTTAAAAATATCAAGATATTCTATAAAAATATTTGATAAATCATTTTTATCTGAAACTTTTCCTATTCTGTATGCAAACTTTACTTTTAAATCTAATATTTGTTTATAATATCTATAGAAAATGTATTTATTTTCTGTGAGAGTTATTATATTTTCTTTATTGTCTTTAATATATCTTAAATCTTTTATATCTTTGAAAGTAAGATTTTCTAAGTATTCAATTATTTGAATATTTTCTAATTTTTTTCCGAATTTATAACAATTTTTTTTAATAATTCCATTTTTATAATAATATGTAGAAAAACCATTTATTCTACCATTTTTATATTTTATTTCTTCAAAACCATTCTCATAAAACAATTTTGAATTTCCTTGCCTCTCACCTGAAAAATATTTAATATTGATATCTTCTGTTGAAAGGACTACAGGAAAAGAAACAGTTTCTATATCTTCTAACTGTTGTGTTTCTATATTATATTTTTTTTCAGCTCCAGATATTTTTCCATAATTCATAGGAACTTCATTGTATAATAAAAAATTTTTTTGATCTTCAGTTAAATAAACCTGCATTTTTGAAACAATTCCTTTTACGTATGTTGTTTTAAAAGCTGTATTGTCATCATTAAAAGTCCAAAATTCTCCATCTTTAATCCCATTTTTATAATTTGTTATGGAAAGTTTTTTTCCAAAAGAATTAAAAACTTGATAATTTCCTTCTAAATATCCATTTTTAACCTCAGCGAGAAATATTTTCTCTTTTATTTGAAATTTAATAACTCCAGTTAATTTTATTTTTGTAAATTTATCCAAAAATATTACTCTTCCTAATGAATCATATTCTTCTATAAATTCTATTATTGGTTCTTCTTTTTTATTTTTATAATATTCTCTTAACACATCATACGCCTTATTTATTTCTTTTAATTTTTCTTCAGCTAATTCTGCTAAAGGATTATTTTGATATAAATCTGGATGATATTTTTTGGCTAATTCTTTATATACTTTTTTGATTTCTTCTTCTGAACTATTTTTTGATATATTTAAAGTTCTATAGGCTTCTTCTAATGTCATAACTCCTCCTTGAATTTATATTTTAGTTTAATTTTTTGCTAAATAGATATAATTAAGAATAAATAATAATACCATTCCATTATCAATCAAACCAAAAGGATTCAAAAAAATCAGATATAATATCAATATGTATTATTACTAAAATAAATTTTAATTTTCCATTACTTTTCTCCTTGAGATTTTCTATTTATAATTTTATATAAATATTTACTCCGTCTCTAGTAGAATGAAGTTGTGCGACTCTTCTTGGACTTAATTTAGCTTGTAAAGAATTTTTGTACATACTAAAATTACTTGCTTCTTCACAAGATTGAGTTACTAATAAATCAAATATAGTAAATTTCATTCCTTTACTATATCTCATTTCAATTTCATTAATAGCTTTTTCTACTTGTCCATTAACATCTCTTATTAACATACTCTCCCCTCTCTTTCATTATATTTTATATAAATTTATTTTTAATGTTTAATTTCTAAAATTTAAGCTAAAGAATACAGGCAAAGCAAGTATTCCTTAACTTATAACTCTTATCTGACTTACATAATATTCATTATTATTTAAAATAGCTTTTAAATATCCAGTTTCTTTATCTCTAAAAATTTTCTCTACTCTGCTTTCTACTAAACCATTTGGAGTATGAACTTTTAAAGCTCTATATTCCTTTTGAGCAGTATTTAAAAATACAATCTTTTCTCTAAAGAGATGTGTTTCTCTAAGAAATGGTGGTAGAACAGCGTAAGATAAAAATATTTCCCTTATAATTTCCGATTCATTTAACTTTTCCATCTGTTGACAAAGCTCTTCATAATATTTTCTATTATCTTTATTCAAGGTAAATTGAATAATGTCTTTATTTTCAAAAATCATTTCTTGATTATAATTAGACCTAAATTTTAAAGAAAACTTAAGTAAAATCTCATTGCAAAGTCTTTCTTTAGGAAGTGAAAAATGTTTTAGGTCAGCTTCTAAAATTTCTATTAGATATTCAGGAACAGAAGCTTTTACTTTTTGTTTCAATTTTAACACCACCTTTCGTTATTTAGCTTATTACCTCTATTATAACACTAATCACATTCTTTTTAAATACAGATAATTTCTAACTTTAAAGTTATAAAGATAGAACTTTTTAATTAATATTTAGTTCTATATTTAATGGATATTTTCTTTATAATTAATAGTTTATAAAATTAATATAGGGTATAAAAAAGAACTTATATCTTATAGTATAAGTTCAGATTTTTCTATTTAACTCTACTCAATTCCTTATATTCGTCTATTAAATCTTCTATGTCTTCATAGGTGTTGTAATGTGAGTATTCGCTCTTTTTATAAAACTCAAATAGTCCTGCTAAGCTCATTTTATCTGATATTTTATCTTCATTAAATTCCAAATACTCATATATAGTCTTATAGAAGTGGATTGTAAATACCTCTTCAAATATCTCCTCTTTAGATAGTAAAAGAACTTCCTTTCGGAAGTCCTCATACTCTTTCTTTATTCTTTCAAAATTCTTATTCATCTCTTCTCCTAACTTGCTAATAATTTCTCACAGCTTTTTACAATATCAATATCATTGGATTTATCTCTAAGGTATTTAATATAGTTTACATCATTCTTGTAAATATCCTTGAGAGTATGACCTTTATATTTTCCAAAATTGACTACAATATCTTGACAATCACTCTTAGGAACTTCAACTGTAGCTTTCTTATTATCTTTTGGAGTATCTTTATTCAGTTGTAGTTTTGGTGTTTCAGCAAATACAAATCCTTTTCCTTGAGGTTTGATAGCATATCAACAGTTTCTAGCATTATATAAGTATCTTCCAATACCAAATCCACTACTTGCAACTCTTTTAAAAGCATTTGATATTCCACCTTTTACTGACTCATAGTCTGTAATACTAGCTCCATCTTCTTTAGAAATCCATTCATTATTAATTCTAATTGATAGAGTACACAAGAATCCACCTTGTATTTCTTTATATGATACTTTCCAATTCTCAATCCCTACTACTTCATCAAGTCTATTTTGTATAGCTCTTGCTTGAACATAAGCTAAAGCTAGTCCCATAGTCTTATCTGTATTTGTCGCTCCAACTCTAAATTCTAAATCATTCTCGTCAAAATGTTCTCTTAATTTTTCTAATAGGTTATTCATAAAGTCGCCCCCCTTTTTAATATTCTCTAGGATATAGTATAGTCCAATGTTCTCCAACGATTAGGTCTATGCCTTTGATAGCCCATACAGTTTCACTTTTATTATTAGTATAACTTAAATTTATTTTCTTTTCTCTTTCAGGGATTTCTTGCTTATTAATAATAGAGTTATCTTTTATATCAAATATTTGAAATTTATCGAAATTCTCTTCTTCCTCGTAAGTTCTAATTGTTTCTGCTATAACTACCAAATTTCTTAAATCTAATTCTTCTCTTATTCCTTTACTTACTAATATCTCTGACATTTTTATTCCTCCGTTTATTTTTTACAGTTTTTTATAATCCTGAAATTATCTCTTGGATTCCTCTTTTCTCTTCATTCCCATAAATAATTTTCTCCATTATTCCTAGAACTTTCTCAAAGGATTTTTCAATATCCACTCCTCTTCTGTATGATGAAAGATATTTATATGTTCCTGATACATCTAAATTAAAATGAGTTCCAAATATTAATGCTCCTAGTTCTGCTTCAATCTCAGCTTTACTTTTTGATAGCTTTTCCTTTTCATCAAAGTGGCAATTATAATGGATAAATTCGTGAATCATTGTAGCTGACATATCTACTCTATTCCTTGATTTTTTTATAAAGATAGTTTTTCCATCTGTTTGACCTGCAATCCCTTCATCAAAGAAAGTCTTTTTTAACTCTATTGGTGCATATTGCTCTATACATTTTTTAACAGCTCTATAAAGTTTCATTGGTGTATATTCAAATTTATCAGATGTTTTCATCTCCACATCTATACTTGGTATTTCAACTGCTTTTTCTGTTGCTTCCACTTGAGATTTATCAAATACATTTACAGGTCTATATCCATAAACTTCCTCGTTTTCTCTTTCATCTTTTATCACTCTTCTAACAAGAGGAACTAGAATTGATATAGCTTTACTTCCTTTCTTTACTCTATATCCAAGCTCATTCCATTTTCTTATACCTGCTACAAGTGTTGCATTGGGATTTTGTTTATAGATAAGGATTGTATTTCTTATGCTGTAATCATAGAAATTATTTTTTCTAAAAGCTATAAATCTTTTAAGCTCTTCTGAGTTCTGTAAGAAATCCTCTATTTTCTCATCTATTCCATTTTTTAAAATTGTCATTTTTTCATCCATCATTTGTCATCACTCCTTTTGAAATTACTTTTCCATTAAAATCACTTTCATACCCATTGGTCAGTTCTTTAAGCTCTTTTATTATTTCTATCATCTTATTTGTAGTGAATAGCTTTCTACCATTCTCACTCCTTTAAGTTCTCCATTAGCTTTTATGTATTCTTTTATTTTTTCCTTATCAGGCTTTCTTTCTTCTATCACTCTGATAAACTCTTCAGGGAGAGCTGTTTCATCATACACATCTACTTTAAGAGGATTTTTTCTTATGCCATAACTTCCCAAGTCTGTTTCTATCTTTTTTACTTCAAGAACTTGTAGAGTATTTATAAGATAACTTTTAAGTCTTTCTATTTTATTAGCCTTTACCTCACTAACTTTTTTAAGTCTGTCTGCTTCCTCTTTAGCCATTTTACTTTGAGCTTTCAAGTCTTGAATGTATTTTAAAAGAGATGAGCTTTTATTCTTTAGCTCATCTCTTAAAAACATCATAACTTCTGCATAGTTCTCTTGGTCTAAATCACTACCCTCACTCTCTAAAAATATGTCCAGTGTGTCAATCATTCCTTGTTTAATCTCATAAAGTTTTAATCCTTCCATTCTTCATCATCTCCTATTTATTATTTAAAATGTCATCTAATGCTTTTATAGTAGTCCCTAATATAATTAATACTCCACCTACTGTTCCCATAACTCTGTCCTCCTTTTTCTACAAAATAAAAAGCCCAACTTACATTATGTAAGTTGAGCTTAAAAATTCCTGTTCTAGTATTTTTATAATACATTATATAATATATAATTATCTTATCTTTAAAGCTGTTTATATATAATTTTTTCTTCTAAGATTTCTCCAATGAGATTAAAATCATCTTTTTTTAAAACTATTTGGAAAAATTCTCTTCTGTTGTTACTTAGAAATTTTTTCTTAAATTGGCAAAAACAATATTCATCTCTTATATCTATACAAGTTACTACTATATAACGATTAAAATAAGAATTTTCTTTTTCGATTAAAAATAAATTACAGTTTAAATATTTTTCTTCAAGAAAATATTTTTGAATTAAATTTTTATCATTTTTATTTAATAATCTTTTAAATTCTTCTATATTATTTATTATACTATCTATATTTAATTCTATATAGTAAGTTTCCCCTATTTTTACTTTATCGTTCTTCTTTTTATCTATTTTAAATTTAGTATCCTTAACAACTATTTCATAAATACCTTCTTCTATATTATTCTCTAAATTTTTGATTTCATTCCAAGCTAAAGGAATGTTTTTATTTTTAGGATATATAATTTTCTCTTTATATAGAACTTCTGTCTCATACTCAAATATCTTTTCAAAACTATAATCTAAGGATATTAAAGAATAAATTTGACTAGATTTTAAAAAATCAAAATATAATTCACTTATATCATAATTTTTAATTGTTTCTTCATTCTTATATCTATTAATAAACTTATTAATAACAGCTAGTGATACTTGTCTATATCCATTCAAATATCCATTTCCTATAATTGCTCTATTTTTTAAATCTCTTTCTTTTCCTTTTTCATCTTTTTCTAAAAATTCACTATAAAACCCTTTTTTATTTCCAGAATAAAGAGTGTCCACAATAACCGTCATTTTTAAAATAGTTTTTAAATAAAAGTATATCTCTAACCTTAAAGGTGTTGACAAAAAATATTCGAGAGAGATATTTTCATAATATTTATTTTTTAAAATCCATTTTAAAATTTTTTCTCTAATATTTGAAATTTCTATACTTTTCTCATCAAAATTTCTTTCTCCAAACAAAAATAATCTTTCTTCAATATTTAAAATATAAAATTTAATATGCCTACTAATTATTTCTTTATTTTTGTAAGATATATTTTTTTGTATTTTTTCTTTTAAATTTTCAAAAATTTTTTTAAACTCTCTTAATTTTTCACAATTTTCTTCTCTCTTTTCTATTTTTCCATCTTGAAGAAATTTGGTATACTTCATTATTATATAAAAAAACTCTAAAATATCTTCTATTAAACCCTCTTGATATATTTCTGCCATTTTGGAAAAATATTTACTAATTTTAGATGATTTATCTTCTAATATTTCTTTAAATGATTTTTTCTTAAAATCTTCCATTTCATTAATGAGTTCATCTGTTATTCTTATATATGGATTATTTTCATACAGCTTATACTCTCTAAAAAGACGAACTAAAACATCTTCAAATCTCATATTTTCTCCATTAAATTCTCCATTATAAATGATATAAAAAGAATTTTTTGAAGAGATATTAAAGAATGGCATTAAGTTTGCCATATCTATTTCTACTATTTTTCCTTTTTCTTTTAATTTAATTTTTTTTTCTATATCGCTATTATTTTCTGTAATAAATTTATTCAGAAACATATCCGTCCTCCTTTTTTAACTTTTAAAAGTTTTTTTTGTGCATATTTAAAGCAACATTTACTCGAAAAATAACTTTTAAAAATTTGCAGAGAATGCTATAATGATTTTATAAATAAATTTTTAAAAATTAAGATTTCTTTAAATTAACTTTTAAAAATTATAGCATTTTAAAAAAAAATGTCAATAACATTATGAAAAGAAGAGTTAAAAAGAGTGATAATTTTTTTTAATAGTGATAATATATATATCACCATTTTCAAAAGAAAATGATACGTAATTTTATATATTAACTTATTTTATGAAGATCAATCACTAATCACTAAAAAAAATACCCCTCTTTTTTCTAAGAAAATTGTTATAAATTTAATGAACAGGAGATGAAAAATTATGAAGGATAAAGATTGGAAAGCATTGAGACAACACATTAAAGATTTTGGTTCGCAAGAGCTTATCGATAAAAGTTATGGCAAAAGCAAATACAAAGATAAAATTATTAATCTTATGAGAAGGTATAAAATCTATAATACTCACACATTTATGGGAGAACTTCTAGTTGATGTACTACATACTCAATGGCTTATAGATGTAAATTTTAACGGTGGCTTTAACGAAGGTGAGCATTATCTTATTATTGAATCCGAAGATGACCTTCAAAGTTTTGAGAATTATTTATCAGAAAATAAAAATGAAGAGAAACGTCTTGAAGATACTAGAAAAAAAGTAATTGTTTCTCTAAAAACTGATTTTAGAGAAAATGAAGAGATTATTTCTGACATTATGGCTAAACTAGATAATTTCACTAAATCTAAAGATAAAGAAGAGCGTTATTACATCATGACTGATGTAATGCATTATATTAAGGCAAAAAAAGATCTTAATTCTTTATTTGGTGTTGGTGTTAATTATTATAGAAATTTAGAAAAGGATTTAGAAGGAGAAGAATATGGAAAATATTAATAATAATTTAAATTTTGAAATTTTGAAAGCGAGATTAGATGAAAACGAAATATATATAAGAATGAGGCTTAATCATCTTGATTGTACCAAATATCTATTGCCTACTGAAGACTTGATTAAAGACTTGAGGTATGAACAGCTTGAAAATCTTAAAAATTATGTAGTCAAAGTCAATTATATAAATGAAAAACCTTTTATAATAGTAGACGGACAGATATTTGAAGTTGAAATTCCTATGGAAAGTAAAGAAAAACTTAAATTTGAAAGAAAATATAAAGGAAAAATATTTTATTGCATTTGTACTATAAAATATACAAAAGATATCGACGTCCTGTCTCTTCACGATATAAAATCTTTAGAAATAACTAATGCTTTTGAAATGTGGAAGTCTTTTCTTAATGAAATAGAAAAAAATACTTTAATTATATTTCCGAATAGTAAAAGGATTCTACAGAGAGTTGATACTGTGATAAAAATATTAGGTTTAAAGCCAGAAACTCTTTTGCTTAGAGAGAAATTTTTACTTATGGCTAGGCTCTTGCCTCTTGTTGAAAAAAAATATATTCTTATGGATTTTGGACCAAGAGAAAGAGGTAAGACTACATTATATAAAAAATTTGGAATTTATGGGAAATTCTTTTCAAATACAAGAGCCAATACAGTTATTAATAAAAGTACAGAAAAATTAGGAGACTTTTTTAAAACTTTGTATGACATTTTTATGGTGGATGAAATTCAGAATACTGATGATTCAGAATTTTGGACTTTTATCCAAACATATGCTGACGGAAATAATGGAGATGTAATCCTTGATCAAAATAATGTAATTAAATCAACTGTTTCATGTGTTTTACTTGGTAATCCTTATATAAATGTAGATTACAATAAAATTTTTTCAGATAGAATCAATATTTTTGATAAAACTCCCTTACTCGCAAAAAAAGGAGAAGCTGGAGGAGCAAACATAAGTCGTTTAGATGCTTTGCTTTATTCAGGAGGTTGTAGAAAAATAGGACCTGAAAACTGTCTTTCTGAGGATACAGAAACCTTTCCTTTGTGTATTTTTAAACAAGCCTTGACAGAATTAAGAAAAAAAGAAATTAATGTAAAGGAAATCATTAATTTCTTAAAGTTACCAATTATTACAAGTAGTAGAGGTATGTTTCCTGTATCCAAAAGTTTCTCAGGACTTATTAAGATATGTTTACCTGATATTTGTGATAATCTAGAAATCTTTAAGAGCGATATCAGAATTCAAGAAGAATTAAAATTCTTATACTATTTAGCACTAGAGTTAAGAATACCCGTTGATAGTATGAGTGATATATTAAGTGGTAAAGAGTCCAAAGACTATATTAGGTTATCTAGTGATAGATTTAACTCGTTATTTTATACTTATGGAAAAGAGTGGTACTATACTAGTCACAGAATTATAAAGGTTGAAGGTGGAAGAATAATTAAAGAGCCTATAGATACAGTAGGTATAAAACAAAATAAAGATGAAAGTGAGATACTTGAGTTACTTAAGACAAAAGGCATAGATTTTCATCAAAGATTTGATAATATCTTATCTCATGATTGTCAGGCTACATTATCTAATATAATTAGAAATTTTCCAGAGATATGTATGCAACCAGTTTTTATAGATATAAAAGATAATTACGGAAATATAATAGGCTCTACCATAAGTTATGATGGAGAAAAACCTGCTCTATTTGACTGTTTTGGAAATATTGTCTTTATAGATAATCTTTTACGTCCATTACTCTTAAATGAATATGGAAAATTGCTGACTTTTGAGCAATATGGTGGATTTAATTCTCTGTTTGATATCAATAGGCTATCAATCATTAGAGATATTAAAGGTAATATAATTCTATTTAATAACTCAGGACAAATTGTAATACCTTCACTCCTTAAAGAAAATAAATATTGGAGTAAAGGAATATATTTTAACTACTTAACTGGACAATTTGAAACTTGCCAAGATATTATTCAAGAATTATGTTTTTATGATATAGAGATAAATTAAATTTTAAAAAAATATATATAATACTCTGATTAATAAAAACTATAAAAGGAGAAGTGATAGAATGACTAAGAAGAGACTTACGACCAAGGAAGCTTCCAAATTACTTGGACTTCCAGAACAAACCTTGAGAGTATTCATACAATATGGAAAATTCTCAGAATTTGCTGAGGCAATTAAAATAGGTAATTCTAGACATTGGACATATTATATTAATGCCTCACGACTATACGAGTATCTAAAAATAAAAGAACCTGCTTAGACGACAATCTAAACAAGTTCTGATAGAGTATCAATCCCAAAGATAATACCCTGACT